>JAEEGL011163252.1_pt1 | contig 15385 bp, 11 predicted proteins | sample 9134231 | NCBI WGS metagenome assembly JAEEGL01 (sample SAMN16246548, study PRJNA631951) | gut metagenome | biome: gut microbiome; feature: rumen; material: fiber-attached | host: Bos | place: Iran: Karaj | collected 2018-10 | reverse complement strand
CAAACTTATCAAGCTTAGTTTTATACAGACTATCACCTGCCGCAAAGTACAAATACTCTTCATAAACCGCTAATGCAAGTGCCTCCTTTTCTTCATACAGTACCTCTGGATTACAATCATAGCTATCCATCACATATATTTTGCCGGTTTCAATAAAATATATATCATCGTTATAAAAGACAACCTTGGACCCCTCATTTATATTACCCTGTAGGTTTCCTCGTTTTTCCTCTATTATAGCGGGTACAATACCCATCTTATCTAAATCAGAATATGTCTCCTCATATCCATTTTTATATCCATTATAATATCCTTCTTTATTACCTTTTATCATTGCAATGTCAATAAGCCTGCTCCTCAAGTACAAAAAGCCTAATATAAGCAATCCCAATGAAATACAACACATGCTACCCTTAACAAACCTTCGTCTTCCGTCGCAAAGTACGCATATTCTTTTATATACATCGTTTAGATTTCTAAAACGCTGCCGACCGTGAATCGATAAGCACGAAGAAATCAGTTCTTCAATATCTCTTCTTTTGACCGCCGCACGATCTCGTATAATAACTCCACCACTAAATAAGTAGTTTAATAACAACCCAACTTTATAGATCTCAATCTCATCCTCTGTAAGAAACTCATAATAAGACTTATTGACTTTATACCTTTCAGTATCAGCCTTTGCTACATCCAAATCGAATGTTACGGACATCCTCTTCCCAAAAACTATATTGGGCGGAACTATATCAGTTATATCAAAGTCTTTTAGCAGATCCTTATTACTTTCATAAGCTTCTATTATCTTTTTAGCCAAACGCAAAGCTTTTATCTTGCTAAGCCTCTTGATTTCCACTAATTCGTTTAATCTTATCCCCTTCTCAGTTATATTTCTCATATCCGGTCTCCTATTTACATTATATGCCAGTTATTGCCATCAACATCAATACAGATTGGAATATCATTACCGTCAGCCGTATAATAAATAATTATATCGTCATATTTTTTAACATTACTAAAGTCTTCATCTGTTATTTTTTCAACCAATCCATTATTAAAATGCCAATAGCAAAGTTCTCTTGAATATGAATCAATAAATACCAAATCCATTTCAATTTCGGGCATATCCATTACATCTATTTCAGTATTCTCTCTTAATGTCTTACGATGACTGAGTTCAAATATATGAAGTTCCTCCCCGGGTAACATATAATACAACCCTTCATCATTAATGCTCAGGCCCGAGCTCACTATTCCACTTACAGTACTTAGCAATTCTCCCTTGCTATCAGTTACATATAATTCCTGCCCTTCTTCATTGTAGAAATAGAAATAACCATCTGCCACATAAATACATTTGTCTTGAATATCAAACAAATGCTCCGGCATATACGAATTCAGATCTTCTCTATACGCATTCTGATTTATATAGCGAATCTCATCATCATATACAACATAGAAATTCCCTCTATCACATACAAAGTGCCCACCATCTATAGTTGCACAAAACAGATTATGCTGATCATTATACAAATTCACCTGGATAACACTGTCTCCAACAACAACATAGAGCCAATCATTTCCACCATAGTATATATCCTCGGCCAAATATGATTTATATAACAATTTAATGTTGTCACCATATTCATCAGCCGAATAGACATCGCCATTATTAATATAATAAATGATGTTTCCTACTTTTACTGATTTATTGCATAATGCCTGATCCAAATCAGTAACAGGAACAATACATAACGAATCTTCCTTTGTAGCGTCTATCATATTGTCTTTTGCATCAGTCTCTCCGTTATCATATCCTATTTTATAGCCTTTCTCTTTCACCTGCTCATAACTTCTGTAATAAGTAAATATCATTAATCCAATAGTCAAAAGAATAACAAGAAGAATAATTACTCTGAGTATAATCCTGTTACTCCTGCGTTTTATGTCGTAATTCCTTTTAGCTTTAAGGATGCGGCTCTTCACCTCATATGCGCGAAAATAGACAGACAACTCACCTCTTGTTATACATTCCTTACCCACAGTCGTTAGTCTTAATGCAAGTTCATCATCTGCTATAGGTTCACACATATATATAATTATTAGACCTAATTTATAAATGTTAAACTGTCTAGTATTACTCTCGAAATACTTACTGAGAGTAACTTCACCTTCAATTCCCGACTCATACGCTGTTTCGCCAAATCCAATTTTAATATGTCCGTGATTATCTATGTAAATATCATCCGGATCCAAACTTAGTACTACTGATTCTCCTGTCTCCTCAAGATTATGAAGCACTTCTAACAAGTCAAGAATTATGGCTAAACAATCATTGACATATAACTCTCCGAATTTATTAACATACTCCCATATTGATATTCCGGACGCATATTCTGCTATTACATAATACACATCCCCATCCCAGCAGGAATCCAACACTCTAATAAGCTTTTTTTCTTTGCTGCTCTTATGATACTCAATTCTGTTTATAACATCAGTTGTTGGGGCCTTAAATACATGCAGAACCGCCTCATCCATACTATCTTCATTCTCGAGCAAGTATGAAGAGTACCCATCTTTATCTCTTAATGTTTTTATTATTTCATATCCATCTGCAATCTTTTTCCAGCAATCATTATCTAAAGTCATCATTTTTCTACTTTCCTTTCTTGAATAGACCCGGGCTTAATATAATCGGAGATAATAATATCTGCGCAAACATCGCTACAAAAGTTATGATCGAATTGACAAAAATAGATATTCTCGTAGTCAATAAAACGGCCCAGTTAATAACTAAAATGTAGAATATTAAAACTGCCCAGTTACTCTTATAAAAGGCAACAAGATTCTTCATCGATGTCTTGAAATCAAGTGTATCGCCGGCAGGAGTTGATGGGAATGCTATTTTTCGTTTAGTTATTTTACCAACAAAATATTTGAAAAACGCATAAGCCTCAAAGGGTGACGCTCCAAAAAATGCAAATGCGCCTAGTATACTATCAGCTAATGAAACCTTAAACTCCGGACAATCCCTATAGATAAACGATCTGATGGCAGGAATAATGATGAAAACTATACAACAAAATAAGAATCCTAACCATAGTATATCGATCCTATAAAGCACGAAGCACAACATAATAATCGGAATAACTGAAATATCATTGAAATACATACAAGAATTAAAGAACATCGTAAGGAAATCAGAAAACTGTATGTTTCTTACAGTACCTTCCAGCATCATCTCAAGCATTCCATACATATATCTGAATTTTTTGGAAGCTTCCTCTGTAAAAGTTTCTGATGTCAGCTCTCCGAATTCACAACCTTTTACATCCGCATACTTTCCATGATAACCATGCTTTTTTAACTCTATAGCTTTATCATAATCTTCAGAAACCTTTGTTTCATTCCAGTAATTTGATTCCACTAATGCATCTCTTCTAAGAAATGCATTATGTCCTACCAAGGGCACAAAGAACCCCTGAAGAGCCTTTTCCGGCCAAATCATTAAGAAATTAAAATTCTGAATTGCGCCTGTTGAATGCGAAAAGTAATTTGTGTTCAGGTTTACAATTCTAGTAGTGCACTGAATATATGCTAATTTTTTATCAAAAGTAAACTCCGGTGCGATCTGTGCAATAATCTTTTCATTTACAATTGAGTCTTTATCTAAGAGTAAGATAATGTCTCTTGTGATTATGTCATTTTCATAATAACCCTGGTAAAAATCTCCACCTGCTAGTATCAGTGAGTCTCTATCAGCACCTCGCGTAACTGCCTCACCTAGTTTCATAGTGTAGTTCAGATTTGATGCTTTTTTGAAAAGCCCGTTTCTGCCCTCAACAGGCCTTGCAACAAATCCAATCCCCTTTTCTCTATAGAACTTGACTCTTTCCATAGCCATTCTTTCCGGCTCTGAAAGACTGTTCGGATCACTTTCATATTTACTCATTAATTCATCAATGATATCTTTGGTCACAAAGCCGCCTAAAAAGCCAGCCAGTCCATCGTCAGAGATTATCACATTCCCATATCTGTTTGATCCCTTTACATAATAATCAACAGCTTTAATGCTCGACTCGATTGTAGTAAATATAACATCATTATTCTCTTTATAAACAGGAATGCTTACTGTAACATCCATCAATTCGGCTTCATCATAATCAGTACGCGAATAATTCATATAGAATTTACGATTAACCAGAGCTTTACCTCGTAGGATATTCCTTACATCTCTACGCATAAGCCATATATTATCGTAAACATACTGCAACGGATAAATAAACGAAACGAAAGATATTACCATAAAAAAATAATCTATAACTGTACGACTTCGCAGAGTTAGAAAGAATACAATATGAAGAATAACATCTGTGATCAATGTAATATAATAAATATTCATACCACACAATGTATTTCCTAAATTGCTCCGTACTGTAGCTACCATTTTACTCATTTGATATCACCTCACTAGAATTAATCCATCAATGGATTTATCCCCATTTTTGCAAAAGCAAGCCAACATGTCGCCGATACACTTTCAATATTATCAAATGTCCATTGAGTCCCATCAACTGAATATATCTGACTGGATACTCCGTCTCTGTTAGCCAGTTTCAAAAGACCATTTTCGCCCTTTTGTGTTTGCAGATAACTCAACAAATCCTTTTCCGCTTCTTCATTTCCCTTCAGCTTATAAACCAAGGAACACATCGCGGTTCCCTCATTGTAAACCGAATTGCTATCTTCAACTACAAAGCTATAACCTTCATCAGTCTTAAGATCATCCTCAAGAAATCTCAATATATCTCCATTTCTTCTTGCATCTACTCCAAACGAAAGCAGATAATACAATTGAGTTTCCAAATCTACACCGGACTTTCTGAAGTTTTCATTATCCTCCAGTATTCCTCTGTAAAAAAATCCACCATCTTTCCAATACATCGAATCAACAAAATCAGTTACACCATTTGCAGCATCAATATATTCTTCTGATAGTTCGGGATCATCTGTAACCAAGTTGTCCGCCAATTTTCTCAAAGCACTGTATGCTAAAATATTAGTCGTCGTGGAGCGATATTCGTCTACATCAGTTCTTCCCTTTTCAATATGGTATCCGTGTAAAAAAACACCATCTTCATTTCTAAACTTCAGCATGAAATCTGCCAGTGTGCAAGCACACTTAATATACTCTTCTTTCTTTTCTGCGGAGCTATACTCCCCCACCTCACAGAACGCTACTATTGCCCAAGCTATATTCCTGCAAAAAGTAGAAGCATCATCAGCCTTTTCATCCCATGAAAAAGGTGTCATCTCTACCGGAAGAACTGTATATGTTTCATTTTTGAAAATAGACTTTCCGGCGTTCTTTTTACAATCACCCCACGGATAGGCATTTCTAAGTCTGCCATCCTCTCTGGATCTATCGTTATAAACCGCAAACAACAACGAATCCATTATCATTTGGGCTTCTTCTATGGCGCCTCCATTAGCCAAAGCAATTGCTGCCAATGAATTATCATAAACATATGCAACCCCATCAGCATATCTGTCGTTTTCCACTCCTATAAGCCCATTGGTTTGATCAACCATTTTTGCCAACGCGGCTACCTCTTCATTCTCAAGTACCTGTTTTTTTGCGGCAGTTGATTGTACTTCTCCACCACAGCCTGTCAAAAGACAACCGATCATAAGTACCATAATCAAAACCGAGTTGAATTTCCTGATTGCTTTCATCTTCGCTTCTCCTTTTGCATATTGATTGCTTTTTGCATCTATCATATTCCAAGAGTGTACCACCGTATGTCCAACAAAAAGTCTTCAGGACATTTCTAATCAAAACTCAGCTACGGTTATATAGTACCTTTCACATATGACATATCAAACTCCTTTGATCTTCATTTAATTCTTTTTCAGGCGAATTATCATCACATGTATTTCTGTTTTCTACTATTAATACTTTCCCCTCTTCTGTTAATGTGTGAGTATGCCAAGTTCCTTTCTTAACATTGTAGCATTTATATGGTTCGAGGTCATATTTACTGATATTCCCAATCTCTTCATCGCCATCCCCGACAAAAAGCGTACACTTTCCTCTTAGTAATACAAATACCTCATCGCTTTCCATATGTTTTTGCATCTTAGTCAGATTGCCAACATATAATTCGTCAATTTCATTTAATATCGCTACCCGCCACTTGTCATAATCAATTACAGGACTATAACCCTCTTCGATATATTCTTTTATTTCTATCATAGCTATCTCCTCTTTACCAATTGCAGATGTATTCTATTTTTTTGACTCATTATCCGGCAATCCGGTATTTCATATTCAATCGAATCACAAATAAGACTACATCCGTTTAGATTTATACCACCAATCCTATATTCTCCGAACTCAAGCTTTTCCTTATTTTCATATATTACTAAAAATTCCTTTTCATCGTGGAAGAACACAACTTCTGCAAACCCTTCCTCATTAAACTGTTCAGCAACCAACTTAGGAGATAAGAACAGCTTCCCAAAAACATACTTAATCCCAAAGCTTTCATTCAGTATGGTCATCATCAGCCAGCTTGCTGCGCCGGTCAAATATGGATACATTCCTTGGCCCTTTTCGTTGAAGTATTCAGGTATACCCGGATAAATCTTACTTACCTCGGAATTCTCGCATTGATCGAAAAGAGTCTTGATCACCTTATATGCTTCCTTTGCATAATTTCTCTTATACAGAGCATTAGCATACATAACCGCCATATGAGAAAAAACTGCACCGTTCTCCTTGTGCCCATAGGCAAAACCGAACATTCTTCCCATATCCAGCTTGACTTCATTAAAGTTAGTATTTAATCTGTACCCTCCGATTTCCGGAGAAAATAAGTATTTATCAATCGAATCAATTATTTCCTTCATCTGATCGTCAGTGGCGGTTCCGGACATTATCATAAATACCTGACTGGTCAGCATCATCCTGTCGCCACCTTCAACCTGCTTACCTGAATTGTCATAATATCCGTTATACCAATGGTCCTCTCCTTCCCCTACCCATTCTTTGCTTCGGATATTATTCATCAAATCATCGCTCATTTTATTCAAGGTAGTGCATAATTCATCAATATCATATCTGTTTGTTTTTCCCGAAATCTTTTTACAAACATTTGTATAGTATTCATTTATAATAGTATGTCTTTCTTTAGCACTTTTTCTCTTTTCATTTGATAGTGCCATCAAAGTGTCAATTTCCTTAAACAATTCAACTGATTTAATACCATATTTACTTTTACACACTTTTAACAAACTAGCGATTTCTCTCAAATTCCCCGCATACGCAGCTGTAAAAGCCACACTCTCACCTTTTTCAGATGCCATATCAATCGCATCGTTCCAATCCGCCCCTCTCAGTCTGATATGACAATGCGCTCCCACATCAAAATACGCGGTCATGTTTTCCACCAGAATATGTTCCAGTACTGTTCCTAAATATGTTTTTCCCTCCTCGGTCACTAACGCTCCCTCGAAAGTTCTTGTTTTTCTTTCACCTCGATTTATCTGTTTATCCTTGAAATACGAAATCTTCTCAAAAAGAATATCTGTATCACCTGTATAGTTAATATATGAATTGACGGTAATAAAAGGCCATACGCCATGATCCATCCATACCCTCGTTATATTATTTCTATCTGCGATAAACTCTCCGGATTTATTGCCGATTATTGTTGCGTTGCTCCCGTCTATCCTAACCCCTTGAAAATTATCAACGAGCATCTTCCGAACATCTCTCGGATCTATAACCAGTAAAGCCAGACTGTCCTGCCACAAATCGCGCCATCCGCGTCCACCTTTACCGTAATCATGATGCGGCAAAAAAGAGCATCCGTAAATACGCCTTAGAATAGGCTGAAAGTTTATCCAATTCATCCATTGATCAAATCTGGTATTTCCTGTTGAATAATGAACATTAATCTTTCCGGTCCAATAAGATTTTAGATCTGATAAAGCTTCTTCTACGCTTTCACTGGTACTGTATTTGGATGATACCCTTTCGAATTCTTCCCGGCTCTCATATACGCCCAGTATTATGATGAAAGACTTTGATTCATTGACTCCTAACAAAACATCGTCAAATTCCAATCCTCCTATTGCATCATAACCTTCTACGGAATCTCCGGGTTTGCTTCCCGTAACATTCGAATATACAGCCTTTGGAGCAAGCAAATCTCCATCTTCACCTATAAATTCCTCAATATCAGCGTAAAAACGGGACGGTTTGGTTCCATCATCCATATGTCCAACCACGCCATATATGTTTCTGTTAATCTGGTGTCCCCGTTCATCAAATGAAAGTGTAGGTTTTAATAGTATCCCATCATGATTTATGTTCACTCTATTCAACAGAGAAGTAACATGTCTATGATCTCTTATGTTATCTGCCGATTTACCATATAGCGGAATTGCAACTATTCCATCGAACTTAATATCATACTCATTCAGATTTGTGATTGTTACTCTCATGATTTCCGCTTGTGGTTCATCATAAGGAACGAAAGACAATATGTCCGATGCTATACCCAAACTCTTATTCTTTCTTATTTGCTTTTGCCACATAAAACCGGCTTCAACATAGCACTCTTCTTTATCGATGTTTTTCATTCGATTAATGATCTGTTCTGCAGAATTACCTGTGGCAGACCATACTTTTGTACCTTCTAAGCGACACCAAAAATTACGCGAACACTTACTACTATACAGATCTTCTTCTGTAGTAGGTTGTAACAGAAACTCATTCTGTCCTATTTTACTGTCACCTCCCAGTAGAGGAGTTACACATCCCTTTAACCCATTTTCACCCGCAATCGGCAAATATAAACCACTATCCCCATCTATATTGCTGGTTCTGAAAGAACCATTCTTATCAATGTACTCGTATTTCAATGTTAGCATCCTCTTCTTTCAATTTCTATACAAAATATTCAATTCATTTCAATTTCATATTATGCATTTAAAATTTATGTCATTATATTAAATTTATGCTCTTTATATCAGTTTTCTGCTCTCGGCATTATTTCATCATAATACCGTATATAAATTACATATCTAACAGCAATTCATCCAGCAGCTCATATAAAGCTATTCGAAAGCAACTAAGCCATTCATTCATTACTAAACACCTCCTTTTTATATGTACATATCTCCGGTCACACCGCTTATAATAACTGATTTACCGCCATAGATTTCGTTAATCACACTCCCCTTCCATAAAAACAGCGTGCTATAGTTTCCTCTGAAACATATAACACGCCGTGTGGCCTTGGCGGCACTGTGGAAATATGCTTTCATCAAGCTGTGTGTGTTGTACCAGGGGAGGTTTTCATCCTGAAGATAAATCTAGGGATTAGAATCTATAAAGAAAAACTCCACAGTGCCAATGTATAAAGAACATATCTGTTCCATTATAATTTTATCAGGAATATAAAATATCAGTTTTATGTCTTTTTTATCAATTTTGCGCCCTTATGTATAATTCAATCGGTCTCATATCTATATCATATATGACCTGCAGCTTTAATTTTTCGCGCTGTACGGCTCACTCTCGTCGCATTTATTAATAACTGCTTTCTGTCAAGTTTTCCGTTTTTCAACGCATCTAATATATTTACATAATCTGCTTCGCTTCCCGGCATAAACAGGTCTCCACCTGCTGCAGCGACCTTCCAGGGTTCAGGTGCCGCATGCGGAGACTCCTCTCCTGTCATACCCGCAACTATCCAGTCAGTCATCACTACCCCTTCAAAACCAAACTCGGATCGAAGAATGCCGTCAACCAGATCTTTCCGCTCAGAGGTATGCTCACCATTTATAAGGTTGTAACTCGTCATCACAGAGATCGGCAAAGCCCTCCTAACACATATCTCAAAACCTTTTAGATATATCTCTCGCATAGCCCGCTCGCTTACTACAGAATTATTGTTGTATCGATTGTTCTCCTGGTTATTAGCAGCATAGTGCTTTATCGTAACACCCTTACCGGGATGCTGCTGTACGCCCTCGGTAAGTGCAGCAGCAAAGCATCCTGATATAAGCGGATCCTCTGAGAAGTATTCAAAGTTTCGTCCGCATCGAATATCTCTGTGAATATTAAGAGCCGGTGCAAGCCACAGATCGATATTAAAGCGCTCCATCTCATCACCAATGATATCACCGCACATCCTTGCAAAATCAATATTCCAGCTCTGAGCGATAGCGGTTCCGATCGGGATCGCAGTACAGTACTGATGCTTTACCTCGGTTCCTCTAGGAGCTCTTTTTGCCATCAACTTCAACAGATACTGTATAGGTAGCGGAAAGAATTCCTGTATGCTCTCAAACATCAGCGAACCAATAGTAACTGCATTGCCATTTTTATCAACATAATAATCCGGTGAAAGGCGTAATCCCGCCGGGCCATCTGCCATAACTAGTGTCAGAATACCCATATCCTCAAATCTGTTCGATGTCTCACCTGCCGCTCCGGCAACATGCTGGCTCGCCACACCGATCACACTTTCTACACCTTCAGTCGATCTGAACGCACCAACATTAATATATGCAAGCTCCTCATCCGTCATAAGGTCAATCCGATCATCAATCTCCTCAATTCGATTATAATCAATATTCTTTATTGGAATATCAGAAGCATCGATCTCTATTGCCTCTATATCTTTAGGCGGATGTATACATTTTGTGTGGTCAGGCTTCCAGTCACAAAAAACAGGACTGCCAAGGGCATTACGAACCTGTCTGGTTATTACGGCGCTGCCGAGCTTTATGACTCCAACTTCCGAGGCATTGTCCGAGGAAGTTCCGACAAGAACTACATAGTTGCCGGGTTCTAAAACATATGCTGCTCTTTTTGTGTCATAAGATGCAATATCTTCTATTTTGAACGATACTGCTATTGTCTTGGATTCGCCCGGCGCAAGATCATTAGTTTTTGCAAATGCAGCAAGGACCTGGTAAGGCTGATCGAGATTACCCTCGGGTATGGATACATATACCTGCATCACCTCTTTACCGTTATATTGTCCGGTATTCTTGATCTTTGCTGTAATCGAAACCGTATTTTTCAATACGCCAACCCGAACTTCGTTTAGGCTAAAGCTTGTAAATGACAGTCCATGACCAAATGCAAAAAAAGGTTTTACACCTGAACTGCTAAAATATCGATAACCAACATATATCCCCTCCTTGTATAGAGTATAATAATCGTTACCAAAGTCATCTAATGTAGGATAGTCAGACCACGCGGCCCATGTAGTAGTAAGTTTTCCTGAGGGATTTGCCTTTCCGAGAAGTATGTCTGCCAACGCACTTCCTGTTGCAGATCCTAACTGTGAAAGAAGCAGAATATTATCCGTATCCATAACAGGTGACAGATCCACCGGCCCACCAACATTTAATATCAAGAGGAATCTTTTATACTCTTTTTGCAATGTCCGAATATTCCTGATTTCAGAATCACTCAATAACACATCTCCTCCAACGATTTGTCGGTCTTTCCCCTCACCGGATATGCGAGAAAGGACAAATAAAGCAGTATCTCCGTCCTCCTTATGAGGAATATAATATTCAGGCTCTAGCATCACACTACCCATCATCTCCAGGGAACTTAAAAAGAACTTCTTTTTTGCTTTCTTTTTTTGTTCCTTTATAAACTTCTTTCGAGCCTCAACCCTAATTTTGTCATATGCATCCAACCAATCAGATGTGGTGATTGTAAAGCCTGCTCGCTTTAATGCATCTTCTATAGTCTCGAAGCTTCGAGAATTGACCTCACCCGAACCGGTGCCACCCTTTATCGTGTGTCTCGCACCGCTGCCGTAAAGTGCGATCTCACAAGGTTCCTTTAGCGGAAAGTCACCATTTGACTTAAGTAACACCGTACACTCTGCTATGTGCTCGCTTAGGTAGTTGATATGATCTCTCTCGTACTGTTCTTCTTCTAACATTTGGTACTCCTTTTATTGTGCTAAATCCTTAACAAATCCATGTGTACGATATTCTAATTAAGACTATTGTCCGGCTAAAACCTCAATCCTCGCTTTTACTTCGAGTATGTTAAATGGCTTGCTGATATAATCATCCGCTCCATACTCAAATCCACGAGCCTTATCCACATCATCCCCCTTTGCAGTGAGCATGATAATCGGAACATCCGAGAATTCCCTTATTTTCTGACAGACCATATAGCCCTCCATTTTAGGAAGCATTACATCAAGCAGTATCATATCGTAGTAATTAACAATAGCCTTTTCCAACGCCTCCTCGCCTTCATACGCACAATCTACTTCCATCCCGTCCTGTTCCAAGGAAAACCTGATCCCCTTGACTATTAGCTTTTCGTCATCTACTACCAAAACCTTTTTTGCCATATGTCCCCCCTTATCATTCCACTTAACACAGTTGTAAATACAACCTCGTTTATCTTATTATTTGTGAGCGCTTAAGAATATCATTTCCCTATCTTTTATGTCATAGATTGAACATTTGAAAAAGCCACCTTTCATAACGAAAGGTGGCTTATAAACTAATTATCTATCCTAAATCTATAACCTTACATCAGATTATTCCAAGTATTGCCATTATCAAGACTCCAACCAGACCCAAATTGAGGATCATAATTATAGTAGCCACGGTAATGCGCCCTTTCAGCTTCTTATACAATGCATCCAGGGAGAGTTCGGAATCTTCATCAGATCTATCCTCTTTGATGAAATCGCGTATATTTCGTAAAGCCTTGACATTCTCCGTATGCATAATATCAGTAAGCTCTTCTTTTACGGTATTGATATTTTTGTTGATCTCATCAAAGGATCCTTCCAGATCTGTACCATAAGGTTCAGATACCTTTAAACTAATATCATTCAAAGAATCCTTGATAGCCTGATTGTCATTGCTATCAAGCTTCTTCTGAATCTCAGCCAGAGAATCCATAACCTCTTTGTTCGTCACACCGGATTTCTCTGCATTTGCTTTGAACTCCTCGAGTGAAGTCTTAAGCTCAGTCGTCTGTCCCGACATATGATCCATCTTCGCGAGGATAACATCACTAAAACTCTGCTGCATATCCTTAATATCCTGACGGATATTATCAATCATATCACGAGTCTGTGCGTCAGTATCTAAAGCAGCCTCATTGCCTATGATCTCAAGCTTATTAAGAATCTCGGTCAGAGAGTCCATAACCTTTTTACTTGCCTCATCAGAAGTCTCATTGCTAGACTTGACCTCCTCGAGCAACGATCTGAGTTCTGCAGTCTGCCCTGACATATGATCTATCCTCGAAAGGATATTATCACTAAAGCCGCGCTGCATCTCACTCATATCGCGGCGCATACCATCAAATACTCCACCAATCTGTGCGCCCAAATCCAAAGTAACCATTGTATGAGGGGCCTCAGATTGAGGTGCCTGTGCTGCCACTGGTTGCGGTGTGGGCGCTACGGCAGGCTGCGGTATCTGCATTGCCGCAGGTTGCGGTGTGGGTGCTACAGCAGGCTGCGGCGTCTGTACTGCCGCAGGTTGCGGTGCGGACGCTTCAGGTGCAACCACAGGCTGTACTTCCATTGGCTGGGGCATATAATAACCCGCTGCCGTTCCTTGCTCTTCAACACCGCCGTTTGTACTACCTCCCATATAGGGATTCGTCTCCTGATTCTCGTTCATCTTGTCGATCCTGATAATATCACTCGACTCTTTGTATCCCTCGTAATCCATTTTTTCTCTCTTTCTCGCACTACTCGCTCGAGCCATAACTCAAGTTACCTCCTCCAAAATATAACTAAAATGCTTTTATGTCAATAAGACGGCTGTCACTCACCTTCCTATATGACATCGATTTTAAAAAACTATCTATAGACAAATGCGTGAATTACGCTACAGCAAACTTGCTTATCCTACAGCCAAAATCATCATCAAATGCACACTCAACATACATCTCTCTCTCCAGCCCCATAGTCATAACACCAAGAAATGACTTTGCATCTATAAACACAACTCCACTTCTTAAATCTATATCGTAATCGTACTCAGTGGCAATTCTAACAAACTCTTCAACATCCTTTATGCTCTTCAGTTTTATCTTTATCTTTTTCATTTTGAACCTTTCTATCCATAATTAACCAAAAACCTTACAAAGCCGTACAGGGCTCCGATTCCGTTTTGTTGTATAACGATGCGATAATCAGTCAGTCTACCAGACTATCATTCCGCATAATCATCCAATCCCTTCCTACACAATCAGATTTTCCACGATTCTTAGAAGAATACCCAAGGATCTTTCCTACCTCTTTTGAATGATTTGATTAATGAACACACAAAAATACGATGTGAGGCTATCGTATTTATGCTTTAATCACAATACCCTGTGCAGCTTTGTAAGATTTATCATTATCCTAATGGACTGGTATATCTTGTGACATTATGATGCATTTATTCTTTTCATCTATTTCATTGTTCCTGTATCTTCTTGCATGTATGATTATGGACTCTTCTAGGATCTTGCCAACCGCACTGCAAGGGACATATGTGTTAATAGTCCTTTCATTGTTTACTCTTGAAACAAAACTGTTTAATGCCTCCGTGGACACTATAAAACCCATCTTATATGCCTTTTCTGTATACATATTTATCAAATCAAATAAAGTGTATACCCCAGCTATACGTGAATCTGAAATTGTCATGCCTCGCAACAAAGAGGCTTGTAAATCTGCTTTTTTCTTGAACATTTTTCGAATCATAATCAGTCCTCCAAAAAGTGCAATTCACATCTTTGTCATCAACGCCAACCTCTATACCAATCCCACTCCTGCTTCTTTTTGTTCTGCGAATTACGATAGGCTCCAAACATCGAAAAACACATCAAACCTATTAATACAGTTGAAATACACACAATACCTTCCATAGCTAACCTCCTTAATACATAACCAGTTCATCAGGAGTTTTATCTATTTTATTGTGCTTTTTATAATATAAAAATCGTTTTTCTGACATTTATGTCATATTCTTGCTCATATATCATTGGCTTTCTCCACATATTTTCTGGAATACTCTTTGTGGGGATATCCAAAGTTTAGTGGGGTTTCTCTTCGGTAGGGTCATTTAGTAGGGTCTATCGGTAGGGTTGATCAGTAGGGTCTATCATAATAAAAATAAAAGGGCAAGAAACCATCCGATTTCTTGTCCTTCTTTGTCTCTTCCCATAAGATAATTCTGCAACGAAATACTAATGAAAGGAGACAAATGAATAGTAACAAATTAACAAACCAACAATTCTTTTAATCTATTCTCATCAATACCATTATTGCAGGCAATGACATTATCATCTATAACAATAGCAGGTTTACTAATT
>JAEEGL010173547.1_pt1 | contig 15385 bp, 11 predicted proteins | sample 9134231 | NCBI WGS metagenome assembly JAEEGL01 (sample SAMN16246548, study PRJNA631951) | gut metagenome | biome: gut microbiome; feature: rumen; material: fiber-attached | host: Bos | place: Iran: Karaj | collected 2018-10 | reverse complement strand
TCGGACAAGGTAGAAGCTATACTGAAGCCCGAGGTCAATGCGATAGTTCCGGACGAGATCGTTACAGCGACTGCCGCGAATAAGGAAAACCTCATCAAGCGTGCTTATATGTTCCTTGAGGACGGCGAATTCGATACTGCGGATTCCTACTTCGACAAGATACTCGATATCGATATTGAGGATTCGAGAGCGTACATAGGCAAGCTGCTTGCAGAGTGCAAGCTGCGCAACGAGGACGAGATACCCTCGCTGCCCCAGACTGTTACTGACGACAAGAACTTCAAGAAGGCGCTGCGTTTTGCTACACCCGAGCAGAAGGCTCGTTATGAAGCTCTGAACAATGCGATAGTAGCGCGTATCGAGGACGAGCGCCGTGAGATCGCGGAACAGCGTGCAAAGCTGCAGGCTGAGCGCGAAGAAAAAGAAGCTATCGAGCGCGCACGCCGTGCACGTCAGGAAAAGGAAGAGCGCAAGCTGCTCTATCAGCGCCGCCGCGATCCTATGAGAAAGACGCTGCTTGAAGTACAGGCCGAGCTCCAGAAGGCGCTTATCACTCCGAAGCGCAGGAAAGAACTTCAGGAACAGGAGGCTACTCTTAAGAAGAACCTGAAGGATCTCGACGATCTGTTCCCGGATATCTTTGATTGATGTTTTCGTGAAATAATAAGAAACTGCTCCTTTTGTCATTCAAAAGGAGCAGTTTTTGTATTTTCTGATAAACCAAACTCAAATAAATAAAAGCCAGCGTTTCGCAGTCCGGAGTCTTTCATAAGTGGTACTTATTATCTAATCTGCAAGGCGAAGCGTTTTAAGTTTAGGCCAAGCCCTTTTTAAAGGGCGTCATACTCGAGCGCAAGCGACTTCTTACCCCTCGTTCTCTAGCGTCAGCGACTCTCTTCGACACTCGAGCGCAAGCGACTTCTTACCCCTCGTTCTCAGCGGCAGCGACTCTCTTCGGCACTCGAGCGCAAGCGACTTCTTACCCCTCGTTCTCAGCGGAAGCGGCTATTCTTCGTCCCACTTATAACCGAAGCCCCAGACAGTTTTTATGTACCTGGGGTTGGAGGGGTCTTCTTCGATCTTCATTCTGATTCTGCGCACGTTCACGTCCACGATCTTATCGTCGCCGTAGTAGCTTTCGCCCCAGATCTTGTTCAGCAGGGTACGGCGGTCTACGGCGGAGCCGCGGTGTCTGATGAAATATTCGAGGACATGGTACTCGACCTGCGTTATATCAAGTGGTTCACCGTCTTTGGTTATGCGGCGGCTTTTCAGATCCACGCGGAAAGGTCCGGAGATAAGCTCGCTCTCCTGCTCGGCAGCGGAACGCGACACGCTCACGCGCCTGAATATCGCGTCCACACGGGCTATCAGCTCCGAGGGCGAGAAAGGCTTCGTCACATAATCGTCGGCGCCCATCATGAGGCAGTTGACCTTGTCCATTTCCTGACTTTTGGCTGAAAGCATGATTATGCCGATCGTGCTGCTCTCGTCGCGGAGGAATTTGCAGACCTGCGTGCCGTCTATGCCGGGCATCATTATATCCAGCAGGGCAACGTCGAAGCGCCTACCTTCCTTCCATGCGGCAATAGCTTTTTCTCCGCTGTCAACATCAAAGACATCATACCCCGAACGGCGCAGGTGTATGACCACAAAATCGCGGATAGCGTCCTCGTCCTCGCAGACGAGTATTTTTTTCTCTTCCATAGCTCCGAAAGTTCTCCTTTCTACTGCAATCTGAACATCTGTTTCAGCTCAGCTTCGGTGGGAACAAGAACGCCCGTCCCGAGCTGGGCATAATACGAATATCCGGTCATGGGGCTTGTCCCGAGGCTGATGTATTCGTCATTCTCATAGCGCTCGGTATTTCCCTCGGACGCGGCATAGAGTTTAAGCAGGCTGTCTTCGGTCACGCCGGAGATATTGTTGTAGCGATTGAACCTGATAATTCCCTCGGAGATCGAGGCGGAAGCGGTGACCTTGCCGTTCCAGCCCGCGGGAAACAGGAGTATATAGTCGCCTTTAGTGCCGACAAAGCTTCCGAACTTTCGGCTTATCTCGCTGCCGTTGCGATTAAGTGTGTACCACACGGTCTCACAGAGCTGTTCGGCATGAGGGGATTCTTCGTACTGTATGAAAGGTACCGTAGCCGGTATCTCGATACAGCCGTCGCCGTCAGGGTCACAGCTGTTCATATAGGGCGTGTATGTGTTGGAAGTGCGCGAGATCGTATCGGGACTCAGCGCGGGAGAAAGGGCGAAATACTTGTCATTGTATACGATCGCGTCGGTACCGAATGAGCCGTCAGAAAACGCATAATCAATAAATATTCCGCGTGTTCCCGAGGTGCTGCACGTTCCGCAGACCACGTTTCTGATTTCCGCAAACCCGGAATTAAGATTAGTAGCGCCTATAAGCGTGAATTTGTTCCTGTACTGACTGTATATTGAAGCCGATGTTATACCGAGCGATCTCTCGATAGAGATAGCAAAAAGATCATCTGTACCGTTTCCGTCGGCATCAAATATGGCAGTGTATATGTTTCTGATGCTGGCGAGCTCCTGGGGTACACCGTTCCGGTACGCCATAACACTGGTCGAACGGTCGGAGGAGCTCTGAACAAGGTAGTTCGCAAGTATAGTGACAGCTCCGTCGCCGAGATCGGTGAATTGTATACTCTCAACTTCGCTGCCTGGTGCCGCGAAGTCATATACCGACACCCAGTGTCCGTCCTGCTTGTCCAGAAAGTTCATCCGCAGCGACGAACCGGAAGATACGTTCGGCATCTCGTAAAATACGATGGCCTCGTCCGAGGGTTCGTCATCAATATTCCTGACAACGAACGCGCTCCTGTACTGACCGCTTCTCGGGTATTTCAGAGTAATATTGTCATTCGTGAATGCGCGCAGCGCATCGTAAATTTCCGTCTGCTCGCCGTCAAGTCTCGGCGGGCTCAATAAGTCCTCCACCGATGCTCCGCTGCACCCGGACAGTATAAGTACGGTAGCCAGCGCCGCCGCTGTTATTCGTTTCAGATTGCCGTACCTCCTTTTGGTCGCGCTACGCGCTCGAGAAGATTTTTTTAAAAGACGCCCTTTAAAAAGGGCTTGGCCTAAACTTTAAGCGCTTCGCCTTGCAGCGGAGTTAGGTAGTACGCCTTTACTTGACAACAGCGAGGCAAGGGATTGCAAATTACTTACTGCTCTTCCTCGACCTTGGTTTTCTTCCCGACGATAAAAGCTATCGCAAAGCCGACTGCGAGTGTAAGTACGCCGATAAATGTGTCAGGATTAAACCCGAAACCAGCCGGGAATATCGCGTAAAGCGACCCCACAACAAGTCCGAGTATCGCTGAAAATACAATTAAACGGAATTTTTTCAGCAGGAATGTTATCATTCTTGCGCCAAGTACAAGTCCCGCAACAACGCCTATGGCCGTAGGAATAATGACCCCGAAGTTCAGTGAGTGTATGTGTATCGAAGAGATCACGATTTCGTAAGTTCCGAAAAGTACCATTATAAATGAGCCGGAAACACCCGGAATTATCATCGCCACCGCAGCGACAAAGCCTGCTAAAAGGAACAGAGCGATCGCACCTATGCCCTGAAGATCTGACGGGGCAGCAACGATTCCGGACTGTTCAAGCATCGTAAGACCTACAACAAGCGCCAGCGCAAGTACGAACGGTATTGCGCATACGGGTGTGAATTTCTGACTGACTGTCGCATTGCGCAGTATCAGCGGTATGCTGCCCGCGATAAGACCCATGAAAAACATATATGTCTCTGTCGGAAATGAGCCGAACAGCCACCTGATGACCACCGCGAAGCCCAGCAGTCCCACAACTGCGCCGATACCGAAGAATATAAGGAATACTATATTCTTCTTTATCTCTTTGAGGTTCAGGGACAGCGCTCCGCAGACCTTATCGTAGCAGCCAAACACAACGAGCATTGTGCCGCCCGATACACCGGGGATTATGTTTGCGATACCGAACACAAGTCCGTATATCGCGGCGAGTAAGTATTGCATAGACAAAAGACTCCTATTTATAATTAAATAATTTCAGATATATACGTTAAGGCGCGGCGCGGTACCCGCGCGGTCAAACCGGCGGCGAGCCGCCGCTCCCAATCCGTCTGTTACATTCAGTAAAGAACCGCTTTCTGCCTCGCAGCCGGTATATTCTGCTTTCTCCAAGGGGGCTTTCCGTTCGCCCCCTTGACCCCTTCGGTACTGCCACTTTCAGAGTTCAGCAAAAGGCGTACTCATGGACGAATCTGCAAGGCGAAGCGATTTGTTTAGGGATCCAACCCCTTTTTAAAGGGGTTGGCCGCCGGAGGCACTCGAGCGCAAGCGACTCTCTGCATACTCGAGCGCAAGCGACTCTCTGCATACTCGAGCGTCAGCGACTTCTTACTCCCGTACTCGAGAGTCAGCGGCTCTCTTCTCACTCTTTTAACTTCTTCAGAGAAAGGCCGATGAGCTCGGCGGGGAGCTGGAAGATGACGGTCATAGCGACGCCGATGAGGAGAGTGAGGATCTCGGGAGCGGCGAGGCCGAAGACGGTATTGACTACGGGGATAAATACGAGGGCGAGAGCTCCGGCGAGCATACAGCCCGAGATAAGCCAAGACATTGTGTTGCCGGACTTGATTATGCCGATAATGCCGCGGTCGCTGAGGTTAGCGAGGCAGGTGAAGAGCATTCCGAACACGAACAGGATCAGGAAGCCGCTGCGGCATAACACGGTGAGCGCATTGGCGGACTCGGCTTCGGTACCGTTGTAGCCCGAGGAAATCAGGTAATAGAGAACTTCTGCGGCGCAGAGACCTATGGCCTGCAATAAGGGTCTTACAAAGAAGCCTTTACGGAGCTTTCCGCGTCCGATGAATACCGAGGGTTCGGTCATGGTGCGCAGATCGGCAGTGTTCTCAAAGAACATGAAGGCAGCCAGCGGAACGATGATCGTTGTGAGCAGAGCGCCTATGACCGGAGAAACGACGGGCTCGGTGCCGAGGAAGAAGTTGAACACCGCGAATCCTGCCAGTGTAAGAAGCGCGGTTATTGCCGCGGAAATACATCTCTTTATATTCAGGTGGGACTGTCTCGCCACGCCGAGGATATCCTTTGCGGTCTCGAAACTGTCGTTGTTTACTATTACATCACATTCCTCGAAGGCTGCGCCTGTTACACGGCTCGCCAGCGATACGCCGACATCTGCGAGCTCCAGGAGATCGCTGTCGGTGGCGGTCTCGCCGGTTATCATAACGACTTCTCCTGCATCCTGCAAACGCCTTATGATGTCGCGCTTCATATCGTATGTTATACGCGCGAATACGCCGACTCCGTCGAGGTCAATGTCTCCGCCCTCGGCCAGCATATCGCCGGTGACTGCCTTTTCGCCCTTGATGCCTATTTTCTTCGCTACCGCAAGGGCTGTTTCAGCGCTGTCGCCGGTAGTCATTATGACACGGGCTCCGGCTTTTCGGCAGCCGAGAATGGCGGCGGGTATATAGTCCTTGGTCTGTTCCTCAAATGCTATAAGACCCATGAAATTATAATGTGCGGCGCCTATCCTTTCGGGTATCTCCGCGTCTTCGGGAAGCGTTGCGTATGCGACTGCAAGCACATTATAGCCTGTCTGGGCGTAGGAGACCATTTTATTCTGTACGGTGTAGAGCATATCGTTCGGCACATCGCAGAGCGGCAGGAGCTTTTCGGGGTTGCCCTTTATGCAGAGGAGCCTTGCTCCGCCGACCATCCACAGATTGCCGGCAGCCCCTTCGTTCTCGTCGAAGGCGTATTCCTTCAGGCACTCGTTCGATGTCAGTTCCGAGGTATCCTGACCTTTGAAAGAGGCATCGAGTATTATCGCCTGATCAAAGGGATCATCGGGCTTGCGGCTGCACGCGAGGACGGAAACGTTGGAAAGCATGGTCTCGTTGGCTGTCAGGGTGTCTGCGATCTGCATATTCTTCTTTGTTACCATGCCGTTCTTATCAATAAGTATGCAGGTAACGGCGTTGATATATTCGACGGTACGCAGATTTTTGACCCAGATCCCCTTTTCTTCGAGCTTTTGCGACCCTTTTATGTAATAAAGACGGATTATCGACGCGGTTTCGGCAGGGATAAAGCAAAGCGCGAAGGACGCGGCGGGCCAGAACGAATTATAAATAGTATCATAGAACGGGATATTGACGCTTACATGGATAAAGGTAAACGCCGCTGCCACCAGCAGAACAGCGGATATTGCGGTGAATATGCCCGAAATGCGCATAACGAGCTTTTCAAGTGAAGTATAGTAGACCTCGGTCTCATGCACGGCACCGTACTGCTTGAAGAGCTTGGTATCCACACCGGTGGCTGTGACACGCGCCACAAGCCGTCCGGTGAGTATCTTCGTACCTTTGTATATGCAGCTGTGCTTGAATTCCTCGTTCACGTTGTCTGCACCGGTTATCTTCTTCACGGGTTCTTTGCTTCCGGTGAGTATGCTCTCGTCTACGGTGAGGTCCTTTATTTCCAGCAGGTGAGCATCGGCGGGAACGCTCTCGCCTTCTTCGAGCACCAGTATGTCGTCCGGAACTATATGTTCACGGCTGATGCCGCGTATCTCGCCGCCGCGGACAATGCGGTACTCGGCTTTTGCGCGGTCTTTCAGCTTAAAGAAGTATTTGTCGCAGTAGGTGTTCTTGACGATCTCGGAAGCGGCGTAAATTCCACAGAGCAGCAGGAGTACAATGCTTGCGCATATCTCGGCCATGCTGTTTTCGTCGGTTATGACGCCGTGCCACATACTTATGACAGCCGCAGCGAGCATAATGAAGAAACGCAGGTTCAGGAATGCCTTTACGGGGCTGTAGCCTTTTTCCTTTTCGTCAAGCCTGGTATCGCTGTTGTAGCCGTACAGTTCGGTATTATCGCGGACTTTTTCTTCGTCAAGTCCTGTATATTCGTTGGAAAATTCAAAAACTTTTGCCATTTATTTTCAGCCTTTCGATCTGTTATACTATATATTTGAAAATCACATCTATTATACCACAATATCTATGAAAAATCAAGCACGTTCAGCCTTGATTTTTTGTATGAATCTGATATAAGCGCGGAGCCCGCGCCCCCGATATGGTCCCGGACAGCTCTGATCGCTTTTTATTTCCTTCCCCCATTGATTTTTCTTCTCTATATGATATAAGCGCGGAGCCCGCGCCCCCGATATTGTCCCGGATAGCTCCGATTGCTTTTTATTTTCTTCTCCCATTGATCCTTTCTTCTTTATATGATATAAGCGCGGAGCCCGCGCCCCCGATATTGTCCCGGATAGCTCTGATCGCTTTTTAATTTCTTCTCCCATTGATTTTTTCTTCTCTATATGATATAAGCGCGGAGCCCGCGCCCCCGATATTGTCCCGGATAGCTCCGATTGCTTTTTATTTTCTTCTCCCATTGATTTTTTCTTCTTTATATGATATAATTAAACGTGCGGACAGAGAAAAGGAGATGACGGGATTGTCCAATCTGACGGAAAAGGCTATCAAGGCATCGGCGCTGAAGCTGCTGAACGAGAAGCCGCTGAACCAGATAACGATAAAGGATATAACCGAGGACTGCGGCATAAACCGCAACTCTTTTTACTACCACTTCAGGGATCTGCCGTCGCTGATCGAGACTATGGTGCTCGAACAGGCCGAGGAGATCATAGCGGAGTACCCGTCCATAACCTCACTGGAGCAGTGCCTTGACGCTGCGCTCAGTTTCGCGAAGAACAACCGCCGGGCGGTAATGCACATCTATAATTCGGTAAGCCGGGATATATACGAGCAATACCTCTGGAGGGTGTGCGAACAGCTCGTAGCTTCGTATGTCAACAATGTTATTCAAGCAGATGCCATAGACAGCTTTGACCGCGAGGTAATCATAAACTTCTATAAATGCGCCTGCTTCGGCTATATGCTGGACTGGCAGCGCGGCGGCATGAAAAGTGACCTTAAAGCGCAGTTCATGCGTATGCTGGAGATAAAGAAAGACGTAATAGGCGAGATAGCAAAGGAATGGACGGGGTTATCATAATAGCCCGAACTGTTCCGATTCCGGGACAGTTGTTCCCGGGAATATTGCATACAGAACACATTTGTGATATGATGATACTGTAAACAAAAAAGAAAATACGGGCATCACCCGTACAGCAGAAAGGACAGTAAAAATGGCAAAAGCAGCAGCTCCCAAGAAAGGTCTTGAAAAACCCGTTACCGCCGACGACAAGAAGAAGGCTCTTGACGAGGCGATAGCACAGATAGAAAAACAGTTCGGCGCAGGCTCGGTAATGAGAATGGGCGAGAAGGCAAACCTCGATGTTGAGTCCCTGCCTACCGGCTCTATCGGACTCGATATGGCGCTCGGTATCGGCGGTCTGCCAAAGGGCAGGATCATCGAGATATTCGGGCCGGAGTCCGGCGGTAAGACCACCGTTACTCTCCACGCCATAGCCGAAGCCCAGAAGCTTGGCGGCATAGCGGCCTTCGTCGATGTCGAGCACGCTCTCGATCCCGTTTATGCCCGCAAGCTGGGCGTTGACGTGAATCAGCTCATCGTTTCCCAGCCCGATACAGGTGAACAGGCTCTCGATATCATGGAAGCCCTTGTTCGCTCCGGCGCGATCGACATAATAGTTCTCGACTCCGTGGCGGCAATGGTGACAAAAGCAGAGATCGACGGTGATATGGGCGACACCTTCGTCGGCGTTCAGGCGAGACTTATGTCCGCTGCAATGAAGAAGCTCACCGCGGTGATCTCCAAGACAAACACCGTGGCGATATTCATAAACCAGGTGCGCGAAAAGATAGGCGTAATGTTCGGCAACCCCGAGACCACACCCGGCGGCCGTGCTCTGAAATTCTATGCTTCCGTGCGTATTGAAGTGCGCAAGGGCGAACCTATCAAGGACGGCTCGGACACCATAGGCAACCGTACAAAGTGCAAGGTCATCAAGAACAAGGTGGCTCCGCCTTTCAAGACCTGTGAATTTGATATGATCTTCGGTCACGGCATCTCGCGTACAGGAGAAGTCCTTGACTACGCACAGGAGCTGGGCATCATAAAGAAGTCCGGCGCGTGGTTCAGCTATGAGGATATGCGCATAGGGCAGGGCAGAGAGAACACGAAGAAGTTCCTTGACGACAATCCCGCGGTAATGGCAGAGATCGAGGATAAGATATGGGCAAGTGCCGACAAGCTCGAGGGTGAGGAAGAAGAAGGTGCTGAACCTGCTGCTGACGCTGCTCCCGTGGAAGCTCCTGCTCCCGCAGAAGAGGAAAAGCCTGCCGACAAGCCCAAGCGCGGCAAAGCAAAAAAGAGCAGTGTCGTGATCTCCGCAGACGACGATTTTGAGGAGTTCTCGATAGACGATATCAATGAGTAAGCCGGACGAGCTTACTATAGCGAAACGACGCGCAATGCACCTTATTGCTGCCCGTGAATACGGGCGCAATGAGCTGATAGGGAAGCTCCGCGAGCATTACAGCGAGCAGACTGTACAGACTGTTGCCGACCTGATGACCGAATACGGCTATATCGACGACAGGCGTTATGCGGAAAAGCTCGCCCGCAGCTATATCGAGGCGCGGGGCTACGGCAGGAGCAGAGCTGCCTCGATGATGCGGCAGAAAGGCCTTGAAGCGGACACGATAGACGAGGCCCTTGCGCGGTATTCGGACGAGGATATCACCGCAGAGATAACGGAGATCATCCGGAAAAAGTATGCGGACAGACTTTTCCTCGGAGGGGTCGAGGGCAAAAAGGAAATGCAGAAGATAATAGCAGCTCTCGCAAGGCGCGGTTACAGCTACAATGAAATAAAAACGGCGCTTTATGCGCTGGAAAATGAGTCGCAAGACTGAAAACGGAGGCTTAAAATGGCATTTTGCAAATACTGCGGAGGAACCCTCCCCGAGGGCGCGAACAACTGTCCGAACTGCGGCGGCGAAGTCAATAAGAACGCCGGCTTTACGAACAGCAGCACACAACAGCAGGAACAGCCCAAAGTTGACTTCATGGGCGCGGACGGTACCTCGGAATTTGATCCCGTCGATCTCGACAGCCCCAACAAGTGGGCTTATATACTTGCGTATCTGTGGATACTTTTCTTCCTGCCTCTCGCAGTCTGCCCCGATTCGAAAGTAGGCCGCTTCCACGCCAATCAGGGCTTGCTGATGCTCATTTTCAGCGCTGCCATAAGCATTGTTGCCGGTATAATCGGAGGCCTCGGCTGGATACCGCTGCTCGGAAATATCTTCAGAGTCATTTCAGGATTTCTCGGTTCCGCCGGTGCCCTTATCCATGTCGCCGCATTTATCTATCAGACTGTCAATATCCTTAATAAGAGAGCCGTCGAGCTTCCCCTCATCGGTAAGTACAGACTTATCAAGTGATCCTGCGTGAGACGTGGGGTTTGAGTGAGAAGAGAGTCACTCCGTTTGAGTTGCCTCCGGCGGCGAACCCTTTGAAAAGGGTTCGATCCTAAACTGAAACGCTTCGCCTTGCAGATCCGGTCAGCAGTACCACTTTACCGACGACTGCAAGGTTGACAGAAGTAACATAGTAATTTTTAGAAAAAAACTGTTGACAAACGGTACGAATAGTGCTATAATGAAACTCGCAAAAAGGGAGCTGATGATATTCGGCTGAGAGGAAGCGAAAATACGCTCCGACCTGTAACCTGATGCGGATAATGCCGCCGTAGGGATATACCGACTTTGTGTCCCCTTTTGCTATAAAAAAGGGGATTTTTATTTTCCCCCGGAGAAAAGAAAGGACGAAAAAAATGAAAAACTCAAAAACCCTGATGATCGTTGAGGCTGCGGTAATGATCGCGCTGGCAACGGTGCTGAGCCTTATCAAGGTGTACAAACTGCCGTGGGGCGGCTCGATAACGCTGCTGTCCATGCTGCCGATCTGTATGTTCAGCATCAAATATGGTGTGGTACGCGGACTTTTCGTATCATTCGGATATGCTGTGGTGCAGGTACTGCTCGATCTCGGAGAAGTGCTGAGCTGGGGACTTACTCCCGGTACGCTGATAGCCTGCTTTGCACTGGACTACATACTTGCATACACTGTAATAGGCGCAGCAGGAATGTTCAGAACAAAGAAACTCCCCGGCTGGATAGCCGGTACAGTAATTGCGCTGGTACTTCGTTTTGCAGCTCATTTCCTCAGCGGCGTGCTTATCTGGCACTCATTCGGTGATCTGTGGGACGGTTTCTCCACCGAGAACGAGTTCATTTACAGCGCACTTTACAACGGTTCCTATATGCTGCCGGAGATAATATTCACGGTCATTGGCGCGGTGATACTCTTCTCTGTTCCGCAGACGAAGAAGATGCTTTCGCCTGTGACGCAAGAAGCTTAACGAAAACGAAAAGACCTCCCTTTCGGGAGGTCTTTTTGTTATATTGCTCTCACAGTTTAGATTTCATTAACAGGGGTACTTATTATCGAGTCTGCAAGGCGAAGCGATTAGTTTTAGGAGCCGGCCCTTTTTCAAAAGGGCTGGCCGCCGGAGGCACTCGAGCGCCAGCGACTACTTATTCTCGTTCTCGAGCGCCAGCGACTACTTATTCTCGTTCTCGAGCGCCAGCGACTACTTGTTCTCGTTCTCGAGCGCAAGCGACTACTTATCAGAACGTTGTCTCATTGTCGCTGCTGTCGGGGAATTTAGGAGCCTGTGGGAACTCCGGAGTCTCGATCTTGTCGGGGAAGCTGGGTGCCTGCGGGAACTCGGGGCGCGCGTAGCTTGACGAATAGTCGGGAATGGAGGGGAAATCTGCGGCTTTCGGAACGTCCTGCACAGTGGGGATATCCTGAACTGTGGGAATGCTCTGTACCGAGGGTATATCCTGTACTCCGGGAATACTCTGAACACCGACTATCTGGTCAAAAGCGGATATGGGCTCCGGTTCAGGCTCGGGTTCCGGTACTGCGGGAGTTTCGGGAGCCGTGTACACTTCCGGAACAGCCGGAGCTTCCTGTACTGCGGGTACTTCCGGAGTTTCCGGAACGGCAGCGGGTTCGGTCTCCGCAGCAGCGATGATATCCTCGGGCAGTCTTTCAATGCCGCCGTTGGAGATATCCACATTTGTCTCGGTGCGCGGGTCTACTTCCTGCATCTGATGACCGCCTGATCTGTAAGCGTTGCGCATCCCGGGGTCGGTGGGCTCCACCATTACGGAGGTGTATTCCTCTTCCGCCGCGGCCGTAACCGCTGCGACCTCGGCAGAAGATGAGCCTTCACCGGCAAGGGAGTCCGCAAAAGCAAGGTCAGCAGCCTGTCTGTCAGGATTCATCACCGGCAGATCACCGTTGTGGGGCATTATCGCCTTGTATCTTTCGGCTCTGTCCTCAATGGCAATTCCGCCGTTGCTTTCGTCGATGTGCTCATTGGTGTGCGGGTCTACTGTCGGCATACTGTCGCCTGTCGGGCCGGGCTGAGTCCTCTGAATTGTGGGATTCCTGTCGTCAAGGCCCTCTATCGGAGGCATCGGACGGTCGAAATTGCCGTAACCGCCCTGTGAGCTGCCGGTATTGCCGACGTAATAATTTCGTTTCGGCTGCGTGAGGGGAGTTTTATTTGTTCTGTCTATACTGCCGAGTATGGCGTCCATAGCTTCCTTATCGGAGCGCATACGGGGCGTTGTCTGTCTGGGGCTGAATATGCTTTTCTGCGTGGGAGCCGCCGGTCTTTTTGACGAATCATAGTTAAGTATACGATTTACTTCATCGGAATTCGCACTCCCCATATAAGGAGGTCTCGAACCGGTGTTCGTGGTACCGCCGCTCATATACGGGTATGTCCTGCCCGTCGGAGCCTGCGGAGCACTGCCTGTTCCGCCGCTCATATAGGGCGGTACCGAACCTGTGCTTCCGGAGCCGCCGTTCATATAAGGCGGTGCTGAACCTGTGCTGCCGGAGCCGCCGCCCGAATACGGCGGGGGAGCGCCTGTGCCAGCTGTACCGCCATAGGGATTACCGCCGGCAGGCGGTATATAGGGGACATAAGATGTGCGGGATGAGCCGCCGCTTCTGGACTTCACAAGATAGAGGACAAAGCAGACGGACATAATAACGATTATGATGACACCTACCGTCAGCATCCAGCTTCCGCCGCCCGCATTGTACACTACCAGATACGGAACCATTCTGCTCATATATGCAGCCTTGATCTCAGCAAGCTGCTTTGAACCCTGATAGTACCAGTCAACGAAGTCCTCAACATATTCGGAGAAATACTGTTTTTCTTCCGAGTCCATAGTCTGGACTTCGGCGCGGTCAACGATGACGTGGGTATAGGTCGTTCCCTTCTGACCGAAGTAGTAAGCATCAGTCTCACTCTCAAGAGTGTCGAGACGCCCCATCTGTTCCTTGTTTCCGGTCTTGTAGAGAAGGATCTTGTCAGGGACAGTGGCATCAAGTGATTCGTAGAACGGTATGACATAATATCCCGCAGAGGTGTACTCGTCGGATTTGAATACAAACGTGTACTCGGTAGTCGTGATGTAGGCTGCCTGACCGAGGTTTTCGACGATAGTACCGGAGATGATGTCGCCGGGCTTGAAATCCGATATCTTCATCCTGGCAAAGTCGGCATGAGAACCGCCGATATCCTTGCCAAGATCGACGAAGCCCATTATAGTCAGCATTATACCTATTATCGCGAAAGCAAGTATCAGCCGCATTATCGCTGATTTTCCAAAATTAGTTGAAGCCATATCATATCCTCATGCTGTTCGGTAGTATCCGGGAGATTATTTTGCGGGGACTTCTATCTTCGACTTTCCGCCCATGTAGGGTCTTAATACTTCGGGGATATTTACGGAGCCGTCAGCGTTCAGGTTGTTTTCAAGGAACGCGATCAGCATTCTCGGAGGCGCTACAACAGTGTTGTTCAGGGTGTGGGCGAGGTACTTCTTGCCGTCCTTGCCAGCGATCCTTATCTTCAGGCGGCGTGCCTGTGCGTCACCGAGGTTCGAGCAGCTTCCCACTTCAAAATACTTCTTCTGACGGGGAGACCATGCCTCAACGTCAAGGCTCTTGACTTTCAGGTCGGCAAGGTCGCCGGAGCAGCATTCGAGAGTTCTTACCGGTATATCCATTGAGCGGAACAGCTCAACGGTGTTCTGCCAGAGCTTCTCGAACCAGTAGGGGCTGTCTTCGGGCTCGCAGATAACGATCATTTCCTGCTTTTCAAACTGGTGGATACGGTAAACACCGCGCTCCTCAAGGCCGTGTGCGCCTTTTTCCTTGCGGAAGCAGGGAGAATAGCTGGTGAGGGTGTGAGGCAGAGTCTCGGCGGGAACGATAGTGTCAATATACTTACCGATCATAGAATGCTCGGATGTACCTATGAGGTAGAGATCTTCGCCCTCGATCTTGTACATCATCGCATCCATTTCCGCGAAGCTCATAACGCCGGTAACGACGTTGCTTCTGATCATGAAAGGCGGTACGCAGTAAGTGAAGCCCTTGTCGATCATGAAGTCACGGGCATAAGCGATAACAGCGGAATGCAGTCTTGCGATGTCGCCCATGAGATAGTAGAAGCCGTTGCCTGCAACGCGTCTTGCGGCATCCAGGTCAATGCCCTTGAGCTTCTCCATTATGTCGGTATGGTAGGGTATCTCAAAGTCCGGAACAACAGGCTCGCCGAACTTTTCGATCTCCACGTTCTGGGAATCGTCCTTGCCGATCGGAACGCTGGGATCGATGATCTGCGGAATGGTCATCATGATCTTGGTGATCTTCTCTGTGAGCTCTGCTTCCTTCGCTTCGAGAGCGGCGAGTCTTTCGGAGAATTCGTTGACCTGCTTCTTTGCTTCCTCGGCTTCGTCCTTCTTACCCTGACCCATGAGAGCGCCTATCTGCTTGGAGATGCGGTTTCTGTCAGCGCGGAGGCCGTCGGCTTCCTGCTGGGTCTTACGGCTCTCGGCGTCGAGCTCGATGACTTCGTCAACGAGGGGGAGCTTCTGATCCTGGAACTTCTTCCTGATGTTTTCCTTTACTGCTTCGGGGTTTTCTCTGAGAAATTTGATGTCGATCATTGTTTTATATATCCTTTCATATTATTAAATCTTTATTTTTTCATTAATGCACTGCTTACCGAGTCTGCAAGGCGAAGCGACTGGCCTTTCCCGCGGGAGGGAGGGGTGAGGGAGAGAGGGGGTACGGGGGAGGGAGGGAGAGGGGAGGGAGGGAGCGCCTTTCCTCCCGGAAAGGGGCTTCCTTCCGCCACTCTTCCTTCCTCCCTCGGGGCTTTCTTCCTCACCCGAGGCTTCCTTCCTCTCTCCGCCCGAGGACATGCTGGACCTGTGTACCCGCGAGGGCTGCGGG
>JAEEGL014545217.1_pt1 | contig 15386 bp, 11 predicted proteins | sample 9134231 | NCBI WGS metagenome assembly JAEEGL01 (sample SAMN16246548, study PRJNA631951) | gut metagenome | biome: gut microbiome; feature: rumen; material: fiber-attached | host: Bos | place: Iran: Karaj | collected 2018-10 | reverse complement strand
GATGAAAATAATTACGGGTGTGTTTCTCATCCGGCACACCTCCATCAGTTTTCGCGTTTGTGTCTCCACGCCTTTTGCACCATCAACCACTATGATCGCTGAATCGACGGCTGTCAGAGTGCGATATGTGTCTTCGGCGAAATCTTGGTGACCGGGAGTGTCGAGTATGTTCACTTTGTACTCTACGTCGGAGCCTTCAGGTATGTAGTCGAACTCCATCACGGATGTCGACACTGAGATACCACGTTGTTTCTCAATGTCCATCCAGTCGCTCGTTGCCGTCTTGCGTATCTTATTGCTTTTCACTGCTCCGGCCACTTGTATCTGTCCTCCGAAGAGCAGGAACTTCTCTGTGAGGGTTGTCTTTCCTGCGTCAGGGTGCGAGATAATGGCGAAGGTGCGTCGGCGTTCAATTTCCTGATTCATTATCGTGTATGATTGGCAATTTATAATTATGATGTAATTCCTGTTGACATTATTCTTTTAACTTACTTATGCACTCTTTAAGCGATGTTTCCCAATGGGGTATGTCGAGCTTATAGGCCTCTTTTATTTTCGTTTTGTCGAGTACACTGTATGCAGGGCGTGTGGCAGGAGTGGGGTAGTCGGCAGTGTGAATAGGGCTCACCTTGCAAGTGGTAATGCCTGCTATGCGATGAATGGCTTTTGTGAAGTCATACCAACTTGCCACTCCCTCGTTGGTGAAATGATATATACCCGGTTCGATGCCTCTCTCTATCGCCGTCATTATGGCGAGAGCAAGGTCGCGGGCATATGTCGGCGTCCCTATCTGGTCGAACACCACTCCGAGCGTGTCTCTCTCTTTCCCCAGGCGAATCATTGTCTTCACGAAGTTGTTGCCAAAAGTGGAGTAGAGCCATGCAGTGCGGATTACCATAGAGCGCTTGCATAGTTTCAACACATTAAACTCTCCGACGAGTTTTGTCTTTCCATATACGCTCGTGGGACATGTGTCGTCGTCCTCTGTATATGGCGTATGTGCTGTCCCGTCAAACACATAATCGGTAGAGACTTGCACCATCCATCCCTTGCGTGCTTCTATTGCTTCTGCAAGGAAAGCAGGAGCTTCTGCGTTGAGTTTTTGGCAGAATTCCTCGTTGCTTTCGGCTTTGTCGACGGCGGTAAATGCCGCACAATTGACAATACCGTCGATGGCATTCTCTTCAACAAAATGCTTTATTGCCTCGCGGTCGGTGATGTCAAGCTCAGCCACGTCGGTGTTAAACCATCTGTGTTCTTTCCTTTCGGCTTGTAGCAACTGCATCTCGTTGCCCAACTGTCCGTTGCATCCGGTGATAAGTATGTTCATAATTCTCAATCGTTTTCAAATTTTAATCCTTCTGTTTTATCTTTCTGGTAATAATCAGACAACATGCCGATGAATGTTGTTATCTCTTTTATGGCATGAGCTGTGTCGGGGCTGATTTCTTTTTTTTGAAGTCGCAACAGCATTGTTCCGTAAAGAGCATCGAGACATGTCTCTATCTCGCCCTTGTCTTTGCTTCCCTTGTTGCGAAGCTCCACGATGAACGGCAACACACGATAGTACTCAGCGTTGTAGAATGGGAACTGCGTGCTTTGCAGGAGCATAGAGTTGAGCTCAGCCATGTCCTGCACTACTATCTGGTTTATCTGCAAGTGTCCGCTCTCACGCTTCCCCTCTTGATTCATCATGGTCACGAGGTTGCCGTACCAGTCGGTCAACTCCTCTTTCTGCTCATCGGTGTAGTCGAATCGCGCAATATATTCGCGGCGCAGGAGGGTGAGCGAGCAATCGTAAGCACGTATGATATCTTCAACCTGCCACATGTAAAGCACATACTCGGCTATGTTGCGCTTTCTAAGTTCGTTTGCTATATACATTATATAAAAGAATTTTGCTTTTTAACGTGTCCGCATATATTTATTATCCGCAGCAGTTGTTGCCGCGGATTATTTTGTCGGTGAAGAAATTCAGTAATGGATGTGATAAAGGTTGAACACGGTTCCGAACATGATGACGAGCGAGATGATTATCACCACCGCGCCTATTGTCTTGTTGATGATGAAGATGCCGTTAGTGTCGAACTTCTCACGTATAAGGTCGATGAGCCATGTAAGCCCGAACCACCACATCAGTGCTCCCCCGAAGATGCTCAGATAACCAATCGACATCTCCAACGGACGATCGGGAATCACAAAGTTGAGTTGTGCAAAAGCTGCCATGAAGAGGAACACAATCAGCGGATTAAGAAATGTCACCCAGAAGGCCGTTATACCATTATATGTGAGTGTCCCTTTCTTCTTTCCGCTCACGTGCATGTTCTTCGTGGGATCGCTACGGAAGCAATGTATTCCGAAAAACAGCAGTATCACACTTCCTGATATCTGGAGAATGTATGTGACGCGAGGATCTTGTATGAAGTCGAGTGCAAAGCTCATGCCAAAACCAGTCACCATTGCATAGAGGATATCGCTAATCGCAGCACCCACACCTGTCACAAATCCAAACCAGCGCCCTTTGTTCAATGTACGTTGCACACAGAGTATTCCCACAGGTCCCATCGGTGCCGAGGCGATAACTCCGATGAGAATACCCTTGAGGATAATGCTGACTATATCTATTTCTAAAGTGAATGGCATAGTGACTACAAAAGTATGAAAAATAAGTGAAGAAAGAAAATTTTCCACATAAAAGTTTGTCGACACCGACTTTTTCCATTACTTTTGTAAAAGCAAATAAAAACACTATTAACATAAAAAACATTACAAATGGACACACAAGCAACAATGAAACCTTACGTCATAGGTCTCGACCTTGGCGGAACCAACTCTGTATTCGGTATCGTAGATAGCCGCGGTGAGATTAAAGCCACAACAGCCATTAAGACTCAAGGCTACGACACTGTCGAGGAATATGTCGACGCATCGGTAGCTGCCATGCAGATTATCATCGATCAGGTGGGTGGTATAGAGACTATCAAGGCAATGGGTATCGGTGCCCCTAACGGCAACTATTACTCAGGCACCATCGAGTTTGCACCAAACCTCTCGTGGGGTCACAACGGCATCGTGCCTCTGGCAAAGATGTTCTCTGATCGTCTCGGAGTACCCGTGGCTCTCACCAACGACGCTAACGCAGCTGCTATAGGTGAGATGATCTACGGCGTTGCACGCGGTATGAAGAACTTTATCGTTATCACCCTCGGCACAGGAGTAGGCTCAGGTATCGTCATCAACGGACAGCTTGTTTATGGCTGCGACGGTTTCGCAGGCGAGCTTGGTCACGTGATTATGCGTCGTGAGAATGGTCGCTCATGTGGATGCGGACGCTTCGGTTGTCTCGAGGCTTATTGCTCAGCAACAGGTGTTGCACGTACAGCACGCGAGTTGCTCTCTACTACCGAGGAGCCTTCGCTGCTTCGTGAGATGGATCCCGAACAGATAACATCGCTCGACGTATCTATCGCAGCTGGTAAGGGTGACGCACTTGCAAAGCGCATCTATGAGTTCACAGGTAAGATGCTTGGTGAGGCATGTGCAGACTTCGCAGCATTCTCTTCGCCTGAAGCATTCATCTTCTTCGGCGGAATGACAAAGGCAGGCGATCTCATCATGGAGCCAATCAAGAAAGCTTACAACGAGAACGTGCTCAATATCTTCAAGGGCAAGGCAAAGTTCCTCGTCAGTGGTCTCGACGGCTCTTCCGCAGCAGTGCTCGGAGCATCGGCAGTGGGCTGGGAGATTCCCGATTGATTGCCTGACGACCTGACGTAAAGACACTTCGCTTTCAGTAGTGAAAGCAAGTAAAAGTAACAGCAGTTGCTAAAGGAATAATCCGAGGCAACTGCTGTTTTTGTGTAGGAATGTATTTCAAGAGATAATAAAAAAGGCAGGCCTGCTGTTTGTAGGTCTGCCTTTGTGCTGTATTGTTTCGACTATGAGTTACAGCTCTGCGTCGCTCTTGTCGAATGTCGTTATGCGCATGTCGCCAGTCTTGATACCGAGGCTGAGCCATTTCATACGTTGCTTCGAAGTGCCGTGAGTGAACGATTCGGGCTGGCTGTAACCCTGTGCCTTCTCCTGCAGATAGTTGTCGCCAATCTTCTGTGCGCAATCGATAGCTTCCTCAACGTCACCAGCCTCGAGCGAAGCGTATTTCTCATTGTCGTAGTGAGCCCATACGCCAGCATAGAAGTCAGCAAGCAGTTCAAGACGCACGCTCACACGATTGGCATTCACCTTATCCATGCGCTCCATCTGTTGGTGAGCCTTTCCGAGAGTACCCAACAGGTTCTCAACATGATGTCCCACTTCGTGAGCAATCACATAAGCATACGAGAAGTCGCCGCCTGCACCGAGTTGCTGTTTCATCGTTGTGAAGAACGACAAGTCGATGTACAACTTCTGGTCACCCGAGCAATAGAATGGGCCAACTGCTGCTGTTGCCGATCCGCAGGCACTGTTCACGCGGTTGGTGAAGAGTACAAGCGTTGGGGGAGTATATTTACGTCCCATCTGCTGGAACACCTCCGTCCACACATCCTCTGTACCAGCGAGCACCTGACGAGAGAACTTTGCCAGTTCCTGCTCCTCTTGAGTGAACTCACGCTGTCCCTCAACTTGTTCCTCTTGAAGCCCTGACAATCCTCCGCTTTGTACTACGTTACTGATGACATCGCCCAGATTACCACCGCTCAGCAGTGTGAACAATGCCACAATGATTATACCGCCCAATCCGCCGATACCGGCTTTGGCTGCGGTTGACATACCTCTGCGATCTTCTACGTTATCGCTTTCTCTTCTTCCGTTTAGTTTCATATTAAGATTGTTTATAGTTTCTATTTGCTGACAAAGGTAGTGAAAGCTGAGTGAAAAACAAAAGAATTCATTCTTTTTTTTTTCGAAGCACATCCTACTTTCTTCTTCCCGAGGGAGAAAAAGTTAATGCAAGTTGAGCGCAGAGACTTGTCGAACGCAAGTGAGACCCACTGACCGAAGGGAAGTAACAAAAATAAAAGTTGAAAAATTTTATTTTTTTTTTGTCGAAAGAAATCAAGATAATAAGCAGTGAAGCATTTCTTCGGACAAATATTTATGCTAGCAAATTTTCGAATAGAAAGCCTCTTTTGTTGCATATAATGGGCACTTATATTCAGCATAACGGGCACTTATGTTGTAATAAAGAGGCTCTTTACTGAGCGAGCATGAATCGAGAACATATTTTGTCCGATAATTCTTGCCAACTCTCGCCGTCTGCTGTTAACTCCCGACTCGTATTTTTGTCCTATTTTTTTATTTAATGTGTCATGGGTTTTAAAAATGGTGATAAAGTTTTGCAGTCAGTGTAATTTTTATTAATTTTGCATCGCTAAAAAAAAAGACAAAAACGTAAAAGCGATGAACATATCTTATAAGTGGCTTAAGGAATATGTAGATTTCACTCTCACTGCCGACGAAGTGGCATCAGCCTTGACGTCGTGCGGACTTGAGGTCGGTTCGGTTGAAGAGGTACAGACGATTAAAGGCGGTCTGAAAGGTCTCTACGTTGGCAAGGTGCTGACGTGCGAGGAGCATCCCAACAGCGACCATCTGCATGTGTGCACCGTCGATCTTGGTCGCGGCGAAGCGCAGCAGATAGTATGCGGTGCGCCCAATGTGGCTGCAGGACAGAAAGTTATCGTTGCCGATTTGGGCTGCGTGCTTTACGACGGCGACCAGGAGTTCACCATCAAGCGCTCGAAGTTGCGCGGAGTGGAGTCGAACGGAATGATATGTGCAGAGGATGAAATCGGCGTGGGTAACGACCATTCAGGTATCATCGTCTTGCCCGAAGACGCCAAGGTGGGGCAGCCTGCTGCTGAGTATTACAAGCTGGAGAGCGACTATGTCATAGAGGTTGACATCACAGCCAACCGTGCTGACGGTCTTTCGCACTGGGGTGTGGCGCGCGACTTGTATGCGTGGCTCAAGCAGAATGGCTACGAGACTTCGCTGCATCGCCCAAGTTGCGACGCTTTCACGGTGGATAACGAGCAGATGCCTATCGACGTTGAGATAAAGAACACCGATGCCTGCAAACGCTATTCGTGCGTGAGCATCACAGGATGCGATGTGAAAGAAAGTCCTGAGTGGCTTCAGAATAAACTGCGCGTGATAGGGCTTCGCCCGATAAACAATATCGTGGACATCACCAACTACGTGATGATGGCTTACGGTCAGCCGTTGCATTGTTTCGATGCCGACATGGTAACAGGGCATAAGATTGTTGTCCGCACCATGGAAGAGGGCACTCCTTTCGTCACTCTCGACGGAGTGGAGCATAAACTGAGCGACCGCGATCTGGCTATCTGCAATGCCGAGGAACCGATGTGTATAGCAGGTGTGTTTGGAGGTAAAGGAAGCGGTACGTATGAAACGACGCGCGATGTGGTGCTCGAGAGCGCATACTTTCATCCCACATGGATACGCAAGTCGGCTCGCCGTCACGGATTGAGCACTGACTCGAGCTATCGTTTCGAGCGTGGAGTTGATCCGAATGGAGTTATTTATGCACTGAAGCAGGCAGCAATCCTTTGCCGTGAACTGGCAGGAGGAAAGGTGTCGATGCAGGTAAATGATGTGTATCCAGAGCCTATAAACGATTTTAACGTATCACTTAAATACGATTATGTCAATCGCTTGATTGGTAAGGAGATAGGCGTTGATACGATTAAGAATATCGTCGGTTGGCTCGACATGAAGATTGTGGCTGAAGATGCCGAAGGACTCGAGCTTGTAGTACCTGCCTATAGGGTGGATGTGCAGCGTCCGTGCGATGTGGTTGAAGACATACTCCGCATATACGGATATAATAATGTGGAGATTCCTTCACAACTGAACAGTTCGCTTACTGTAGCCGAAGATGCTGACCGCAGATACCGACTTGAGAATCTTGTGGGCGAGCAACTCGTGGGATGCGGATTCAACGAGATACTTAACAACTCGCTTACGAAGACTTCATACTATGCCGGTGACAAGTTGAACAAATATCCCGAGGGTCGCACGGTGAAGGTGATGAACCCGCTGAGTGCCGACCTCGGAGTAATGCGTCAGACACTTCTGTTTGGTGGCTTGGAGAGTATTGTGAGAAATGCTAACCGCAAACGTCCCGATTTGCGCTTCTTCGAGATGGGCAACTGCTATCATTTCGATTCATCGAAGTCAACAGCCGAGAGTCCTATCAGTGCCTACACCGAGGAGCAACATCTGGGACTTTGGGTTACAGGAAAGCGTGTAAGCGGTTCGTGGGCACATCCCGACGAGCAGTCGACATTCTTTGAGTTGAAAGCATACGTTGAGAATGTCTTCGCCCGCATCGGACTCACACCCGCGATGACGGTTCAGGAAACAAGCGACAACGACATCTTTGCGAAAGGCATTACGGTGCTTGGGCGCAATGGGAAGGTGCTCGCCGAGATGGGTATCGTGAATCATAAGATACAGAAAGAATTTGATATTGCGTCAGAGGTCTATTTTGCTGATGTGAATTGGACCAATGCTATGCGCGCTGTGAGAAAGAATAAAGTGGAATACACTGAGATATCGAAGTTCCCACCCGTCAGTCGCGACCTCGCACTCCTGATCGACAAGGGTGTGGAGTTCGCTCAGGTGGAGCAGGTGGCTCGACAGACAGAACGCAAACTCCTGAAAAGTATCGAGCTCTTTGATGTGTATGAAGGCAAGAATCTGCCAGAAGGCAAGAAGAGCTATGCTGTTAACTTCATTCTCCAGGACGAGCAGAAGACTCTCAACGACAAGGCTATCGAGGCAGTGATGAACAAGCTTATCATGAACCTTACGAAACAACTTGGTGCTGAGTTGAGATAGTTTCATTTGGCCATTGTTCAAAAACCATAGAAAGTGAAAGGAGTAAAATATATAATCGTGAAATTGTTAAATAGTAAAATAGTAGAATTAGACTATGGGAAGAGCATTTGAGTATCGCAAAGCGACAAAACTGAAGAGATGGGGCCACATGGCCAAGACATTCACCCGTATCGGTAAGCAGATTGCCATTGCCGTAAAGGCTGGTGGTCCTGAGCCCGAGAACAACCCTGCTCTGCGCGCTATCATTGCCAATGCAAAGCGTGAGAACATGCCGAAGGATAACATCGAGCGTGCCATCAAGAATGCAATGGGCAAAGATCAGAGCGACTATAAAGAAGTGAACTATGAGGGATACGGACCTCATGGTGTGGCTGTGTTTGTTGAGACATTGACTGACAATACCACGCGCACCGTGGGTGATGTTCGTTCGGTATTCAACAAGTTTAATGGTAACCTCGGAACACAGGGCTCACTCTCGTTCCTTTTCGACCACAAGGCTGTCTTCACTTTCAAAAAGAAAGACGGGCTGGATATGGATGAAATGATTCTCGACCTTATTGACTACGGGGTAGAAGATGAGTTTGATGAGGACGAGGAGACAAACGAAATCACCATTTATGGCGATCCCAAGAGCTTTGGCGAGATTCAGAAACATCTCGAGAGCGAAGGCTTTGAAGTCACCGGAGCAGAGTTTACACGTATTCCTAACGACTTGAAGGACGTAACAGCCGAGCAGCGTGAAACTATCGACAAGATGGTTGAACGACTTGAGGATTTCGACGATGTGCAGACAGTGTACACGAACATGAAGCCAGAGTAATAATCTCTCGGTTAGGAACAAAAAGATTTAGCGCAAGATTAGCCGCATAATATTTGCGACTAATCTTGTTTTTGAATTAATCGGACATTGATTATGAAGGAGATAACATACACAACAAGTGGCACTTGCAGCCGCCAGATAAACATAAAAGTGGATGACGAGGGGCGTATAGCCGATGTCAGTTTCGTTGGCGGATGTAATGGAAACCTGAAGGGTATATGCTCGCTGGTGAAAGGAATGAAGGCAGACGAAGTGAGAGAGCGACTTCGTGGAATCACTTGCGGCACGAAACCTACGAGTTGCCCCGATCAGTTTGCCAGAGCCCTTGAGCAAATGTAAATACATAAACAATAACTAATTATATGCGTATTACCAAACAATTTATTAGCATCGGGCTTATGCTTCTTGCCTTCGCAAGTCAGGCAAATGCCCAGAAAGACTATGTCTCTTATGTTGATCCGTATATTGGTTCGGGTGGACATGGTCATGTATTTGTCGGTGCCAGTGTGCCTTTTGGCGCTTTGCAACTGGGACCGCAGAATATAAACAAAGGTTGGGACTGGTGCTCTGGTTATCATTACAGCGACAGCATAATGATAGGATTCACTCATACCCATCTCAGTGGTACTGGTTGCGGTGACCTTGGCGACTTTAATTTGATGCCATACACTGGCGAGTTGCGTACATGGCGTGGGCGTCAGCAGAATATTAAAGGTGCTGCGTCGTGCTATTATAAACACGAGAAAGAGCGTGTCGCTCCAGGATATTATGCAGTAGATCTAGAGAATGGTGTCGGAGTGGAGCTAACAGCTACAGAACGTGTGGGATATCATAGATACACATTCAGCGGGCAGGATGAGCGCCGTGTGATGTTCGACTTGTTGAACGGTAACGGAAGCCATGCATACGAGGCTTATATTCGCAAGGTTGATGATACAACGATAGAGGGTTACCGCTTCTCGAGCGGATGGCCCGACAGAAGGAAGATGTTCTTCTGTGCAAAGCTCAGTGAGCCGATGAAGGATTTCAAAGTCTTTGCTCACGACGACCCGTCGAAAGGAATAGAATTACAGGCAAAGCAGGTGAAGGCAGTGGCATCGTTCGGAACCAGTGTAGATAAGATTCTTGTGAAGTTGGCGATTTCATCCGTTAGTTGTTCAAATGCCAAGATGAATCTCGAGGCAGAGGCTGCTTCGTGGGACTTCGACGGAGTAAGAAAGACCGCTGTCGAGAAGTGGAACAAGGTGTTGTCGACCATCGATGTGGAAGGTACTGACGAAGAAATGAAAATATTCTATACCGCTCTATATCATACCTTTATCGCCCCAGCACTTTATTGCGATGTTAATGGCGAGTTCCGTGGTATGGATGACAAAATCTACAGCGATAACTCATTCAAGAACTACACTACATTCTCGCTTTGGGATACTTATCGCCAGTTGCATCCAATGTTCACGCTGATAGCCACCGACTATCTGCCAGATATGATAAACTCAATGCTTAGCATCTGTGATCAGAACGGTAAGTTGCCTATTTGGCCTTTGATGATGGAAGAAACCAACACTATGCCTGGCTATAGTTCGGTGCCTGTGATTGCCGATGCATACCTTAAAGGTATCGGTGGTTTTGATGCCGAGCGTGCCCTGAAGGCAATGGTGAAAACAGCAACAAATCCTGAACAGAAAGGTGTGAAAGATCTTATGTCGTATGGATACGTTCCGGCTGACAGACTTCGTGAGGCTACATCAATAAACCTCGAATATGCTGTTGATGACTGGGGACTTGCCCTGATGGCAAAAAAGATGGGTAAGACAGCTGTTTACGAGGAGTTCATAAAGCGTGGACGCTCGTATGAAACACTTTTCGACAAGTCGATTTTGAAGATTCACCCGAAGATGGCTGACGGTAGTTGGTATGAGCCATACAATCCATTCTTGGCAAATCATCGCGATGGCGTGGGTGATTTCACCGAAGGAAACGGTTGGCAGTATACGTTCATGGTGCCTCAGGATCCCGACGGACTTGTGCGTATGCATGGCTCCGACGAAGCATTCATTAAGAATCTCGATGAACTATTCGTGGCTGAAGGCGATCTTGGTCCGGGTGCTCCTCCTGATGTGTCGGGTATGGTAGGGCAATATGCTCATGGAAATGAGCCATGTCATCATATTCCATATATGTATGTCTATGCGGGTGCACAATGGAAGACAGCAGCCTTGGTACGTCAGTTGCAGAAGCAGTTTTATACTGCTGAGCCAGATGGCTATAGCGGTAACGAAGACTGTGGACAGATGTCGGCATGGCATGTGATGTCGGCACTTGGCATGTATCAGGTGAATCCTTCGAACGGTGTATTTGTGTTTGGTAGTCCATCATTCAAAAAAGCTACGATACATCTTTCGAATGGTAAGACTTTTACTATTAAAGCCCCTGCCAATAGTGATGAGAACGTTTATATCAAAAGTGCCCGATTGAATGGTAAGAACTACACTCACGCTTTCCTTACCTACGACGATATTATGCGTGGTGGCACACTTGAGTTAAGCATGAGTAACATACCTAACAAGAAGTTCGGTGAAAAGGCATCTGACCGTCCGGTTAGTGCCCGCTGATAGGTTATTTATATAAAACAAAATAATGCCCTGCAACTGTATAATCTGCCAGTTGCAGGGCATCTTGTTTTCAATCATTCTCCCTTGATATCTTTCTGTTTGTAACAGAATCATTTGCTATCAGCCTTGCCATAATACTCCGCATACCACTCGGCAAAGTGTCGCAAACCGGTGCGAAGCGGTGTTGACGGTTTGAATCCGAAGTTGCGTTCAAGAGCAGAGGTGTCTGCGTATGTGATGGGAACGTCACCTGGCTGCATCGCTACAAGTTGCTTATGTGCATCGAAGTCGTAATCTTCAGGTAGCACTCCGGCACGGATAAGTTCTTCCTGAAGGATTGTCACAAAGTCGAGAAGATTCTCAGGATTATTGTTTCCGATGTTATAGATTGCGTACGGAGGAATGGGCAGTCCGTCACTGCCATTACGTCGTTCGGGTGCATGTGTAATAACTCGACACACACCCTCAACGATGTCTTCAACGTAAGTGAAGTCGCGTTTGCAGTTGCCATAATTAAATATCTTTATGGTTTCGCCTTTCACGAGCTTGTCTGTGAATCCGAAGTATGCCATGTCGGGGCGACCTGCAGGACCATATACTGTGAAAAAACGCAACCCTGTCGATGGTATGTTGTAGAGTTTAGAATAAGAATGCGCCAACAGCTCGTTACTCTTCTTTGTAGCAGCATATAGGCTTACAGGATTGTCAACCTTGTCATCAGTAGAGTAGGGCACCTTTTTGTTCGAGCCATATACGCTCGACGAACTTGCATATACAAGATGTTCCACTCCCTTACGACCGCCATCGTAGGAATGCCGACATGCTTCGAGTATGTTGTAGAATCCAATTATGTTGCTCTCAATATAAGCGTCGGGGTTGGTGATCGAATACCTCACTCCTGCTTGTGCCGCTAAGTTTACTACGATGTCGGGATTGTATTCGTCAAAAATCTTGTTGATAACAGTCTTGTCAGCTATCGATGCTTTGAAGAACACAAACTGCCCGTCGTTGGCAGTTGACTGAATTGCCTTGAGCCTATTCTCTTTGAGTCTGACATCATAATAGTCGTTCATGTTATCGATGCCTATTATGCTCGCGACTTTTGTCGTCTTCAGCAGTTGCATCACCAGATTGCTTCCTATGAATCCTGCTACCCCTGTAACGAGTATTGTCTTGCCTGCGATGTCAACATTTGGTGTGAGTGTTATTCCTCGATATTCTTTTTTCACCATCTCGTAGCTTTCCAGATTCCCAATATCGTAGCGTCGTCCGGGCATTTCCATCGCATGTACCGCAGTCTTTGTGCATAGCCATGCTATATAACTGCCGGGCGCATCGGTGCCACATCCACTTTCAATGCCTTGTTTCACGAGTTTTGCATCCTCATGAGTGTAGTAGTAGAACGGCGGGCATGCCCAGTGTGTTGCCGGTGTTGGCGATTTCTCGGTCATTTGCAGTATACGATCGTTGTCGTCGATAGTTACCACTCCGCATTTCAGCAACTTCTTTTCCGAAGGTTCATAGTATCGCATTATGCACGATGTCTGCTTCTCGAGTGCATATGAAATGAATCGTGTCAGTGAGAAGTCGAGCAGATTGTCGCCGGCTATTACCAGATAACCGTTGGAAGGAACATCTCCGCGGCTCTCACAAAGTTCTATTGCGAGTTGTACATCTACAACGGCTCCTCGCCGAGTCTCGTTGCTCATGGTGCCGTCGTCAATAATAGTAATGTCATTTCTACCCTCTGCCCATGACTGAAAATGATGGGCGAACTTATGATTCGACACAACAATATATTCGTCGACAAGTCTCGATGTTGAGATGTCGTCAATGAGCCAGTCGAGTATAGTCTTGTCTCCTACTTTCAAAAGCGGCTTCGGAAAGTTCTCTGTAAGTGGATAGAGACGAGTGGCATAACCTGCTGCAAGTATGATGGTTTTCATTTCTGTTTACCTTGTTAAGTATTGTCAGGAATAACTACATTTCCAATCCGTCTGCACTGTGACAAATGTGAACTGAGTATTTCCCTTCGAGTTCGGGGAATATCTTAAGATACTCTCGTGTTACTTTTTCTGTTATACTCTCGCGGAATGATGGGTCTATCAGCGCCATACAGCATCCCTTGAAGCCGGCACCGCTGAACCTGCCGCCATAAATTCCATCGGTATGTGTCATTATTTCGTAGATGGCTTTCAACTCGGGTGAACCAGTCTCCCAGTTATATATAGATGAATATCCGCTTTCGAAGCTCAGTCTTCCGTATTCTTCAATATCTCCCCGTCGCCATGCCTCTGCACCTGCCTCTACTCGGGCATACTCCGTGTACCAGTGTTCAGCCCGGCGTCGCCAGTTTTCAGGTAGCTGACCTTTAAATTGCTCATACACTTCGCGAGGCACCTCACGCATGTGTGTCTCCTTAAACTTGCCGTATTCCATTCCTGCGAACGCCTTAAGTGCGTAGGCAGCTGAGCGGCATTCATCAACACGCATATTGAACTTGCTGCCAGTCAGCGTGCGCTCCACACCGCTGAAGAACACGGCAATCTCGTAGGGTTTCATTGCTGGGTTGGTAGGAATGAGCTCGTAGCTGTCATCCTGAGTGTCGAGATAAAGCAGATGACCTTTCTTTGAGTAAATCTCGCAACTTTGGTCAAGTTTGCCGCAATTCACTCCAACGTATTGATTTTCAACGTTCACCGACATTCGAATCATCTCCAATGGCTCGAGTGTAATGTTGTTTACCTTACACAAAGCACGGATGAAAGCAAGTGTGACGGCTGCTGACGACGACAGTCCGCCAATGGGCAGGTCGCCTTCTATCACTCCGCTCAATCCTGTCTTCAATGGGTAGCGCTGCCCAAGCAGCAATGTGGCGCCACGAAGATAGTCTGCCCAGTCGTCTTGCTTCGTTTCCGGTACTTGCAATATGTGCCACTGAGCACGCTTAGTGAACTGTATCGAGCATAGTTCAACCACACCGTTATGCTTCGGGCTGAATGCTATATGAATACCTTTGTCGATGGCAAAGCCGCTCACCTTGCCGTAGTTATGGTCGGAATGAGCTCCGATCGGACAGATTCTGTATGGGCAGAACACCATATCCGACGGCTCTCGTTTGTAAAGTTCCAGAAATTTCTCTTCGCAACGCATATTGTTTCTTCGTTATTTTTCCTTTGCGTTGACAAAGATAATGCAAACCGAGCGCAGAACAAAATAATTTTAATTATTTTTTATGCCGAGGTGCAGCCTAAACATTACCTTCCTTTAAACGGTGACCTTCGGTTCACAGAGTGAAGCAATGAAAAGTTAGTGAAAGATGAAAACAGGGCTTCTTTATATTTGTGATACATTTCAGAACTAAATATCATACATATTTGTTAACACAATAAAGAGGCTCTTAAGTCGAACATAAGAGCCTCTTATCTTTAATATAAGGGCCTCTTATCCTTAGCATAAAAGGCTTTTTATTTGAACTGCTTGTTGCACGCTTTTTAGCTGACTGAATAAGATAAAACCGAAACGTGAAATTGAAAAATGGGAAATTGTTTTGCTATGTTTGGCGGTTTTACTATCTTCGCAGTCATGAAGATACATGTTTTCAATCCTGAGCACGACATTGCATTGGCGTCGGGGAGTGCACTTTTCACTGCTCCCCGGGCAGGGAGGATGATGCGCCACGATCTGGGATTCCTACCTGCATTGTGGGCTTCCGACGGCGATGTGGTGGTTATCGACGATGTGAGTATTGTCGATAACTGCCCTAGTGAGGTTAGTTCTTTCTTTGCCGATGTCAGATTTTGTCGAATGAGCTCGCTCGCTTGTATCGATCTACGCGATGCTGAGGTAGAAGTGTGGGGTTGGGACAAGGTTGTGCGACGTGAGTTGCTGAGGGCTAATCCTGCTTTTGAAAGCCTTGTGCCTGACGATAAGCAACTGGAGCATATACGCCAGATGAGCAACCGACGCTTTGCTGCTGAGATGTTGTTGCCGCGGTTGTTGGAGATCGACAATCGGCTGGTGGGCAAAACTGAATATGTTTCCGATTTCTCGGTGTTTATGAAGAAGATGCTGATGGGCCCGTG
>JAEEGL013867671.1_pt1 | contig 15386 bp, 17 predicted proteins | sample 9134231 | NCBI WGS metagenome assembly JAEEGL01 (sample SAMN16246548, study PRJNA631951) | gut metagenome | biome: gut microbiome; feature: rumen; material: fiber-attached | host: Bos | place: Iran: Karaj | collected 2018-10 | reverse complement strand
GTTGATGGTTGTGCGTCTATTTAATTCGGTATTATGAATTCAAAAGTGTTTTTAGACTTAGATAAGAAGGACTGTAACAAAATTGCTGTTGTTGACGATAGCGGCGAACAGCTGACCTATGGAGACTTATGCAATTTTTTGGAGGAATTCAAGCGACACCTGTCGAAGCGTTCATTGATTTTTTTGTTGGCGGAGAATCGGAATGGTTCCTTACTGGGATATCTTGGATCGCTTTCCAATGGAATTGTTCCTCTGATTTTGAGTGCCAGGACCGAGGAAAGTCTGTATGTGACGCTTCGTGACCTTTACCAGCCTGAATACATTTGGACACCGGATGAGATGGTCGAGAAATTGGGTTATGAGAAGGTGTTTTCGTCGCATGGTTATTCTTTACTGAAGACAGGGAATGCTCCTGTGTCCATGCATCCTGATCTTGCGCTTCTGTTGCCCACCTCTGGATCTACGGGAAGTCCAAAGTTAGTGCGTCACAGTTTGCACAACATTGAGGCAAACGCCGACAATGTAAGGCGTTTGTTCGAGATGGACGGCACGGAGAAAGCCATGGCCATCCTACCAATGCATTATACCATGGGCTTGTCGGTCATTGCAAGCCATCTGTTGGCAGGTGCTACATTGTTGCTGTCAGGCCGTTCCCTTTTGGACAAGGGCTTTTGGACAATGCTGAAAGAGGCCACCAGCTTTACTGGCGTACCCTATAGCTACGAGCTGCTGATGAAGATGCGCTTCACGAAAATGGACTTGCCCAACCTGCAAATCATCACCCAAGGTGGCGGCAAGCTGACTGAGGATATGTTCAAGGCTTTGGCGCAATATGCCCATGACAAGGGTAAAAAGTTCATTGCCACTTACGGACAATCAGAGTGTACGGCACGTATGGCATATCTTCCTGCGGAATTGGCTTTGGAGAAAACTTGTAGTATCGGTAAGGCAGAACCCGGAGGACGGTTGTCCATAGTTGACGAAAACGGCAACGAGACTTTCGAGGGCGAAGCAACAGGTGAAATGGTGTATCGAGGCGAAAATGTCACAATGGGCTATGCCAATTGTAAGGAAGACTTACTTAAAGGTGATGAAAACCACGGTGTGATGCATACAGGCGACGTGGCGCATCGTGATGCCGACGGTTGCTATTTCATCGTGGGACGTTTGAAACGCTTCTTGAAAATCTTCGGCTTGCGTATCGGCTTGGATGAGGTGGAGAATCTCATCAAGTCGGAATATATGGCCGATTGCTACTGCAAAGGCAATGATGAGAAGCTGATAGTCCTCGTCACAAAGCCCGAGCTTGGCGATGTATTGCCTGCCTTCATCGAAGAGAAGACACATCTGTTCCACAAGAACATTGAAATACAGCTTGTTGATGCTATTCTGCGCAACGAAGCAGGAAAAGTGATTAATCAATAAAAAATACATTATTATGAACAACTTGGAAAAATTGAATGGTATCTTTTGCGAGGTGTTTTCGGTAGAAGCATCGGCATTAGAATCTGGATTTGACAACAAGAACATTGATGGTTGGGACAGCGTTCGCCAATTGAGTCTCACTAGTGCCGTTGAGGACGCTTTCGATATTATGCTTGATCCTGAAGACATTCTTGAATTCACTTCTTACGACAATGCCAAGGTCATCCTCGGCAAATACGAAATTGAACTATAATGGCACTTTGGGAAATCAAGAACGTGGCGGTTCGCGGTGTAACGGGAACCGTTCCGAACCATGCAGTGAAGACTGCTGACTTTGATATCTTCACACAGGAAGAAGCTGACATTTTTGACAATACAGTTGGTATTAAAAATCGCTATATTGGTCCAGATAATCTATGTACTTCTGATCTCTGCTTTGATGCAGCTGAACGTCTGTTGACTGCTTTAGGTTGGGAGAAAGAGAGCGTAGATGTGTTAGTGTTTGGCTCGGTGACGGGCGACTACAAAACCCCGCCGACGGCGGGCATCTTGCAGTATCGTTTGGGGCTACCTACGAATACATTTGTGTTGGACGTCCCAATGGGCTGCTGTGGCAGTATGTATGCCATTAATTTGGCAGGCAACTTGCTTAGTGCGGGCACTGTGAAACGTGCACTATTATTGGTGGGTGACACTGCCTTGCGCATGGGGTCACTTAAGGACAAGAGCCGTGTTCCTTTGTTCGGTGATAGCGGTACGGCCATGGCTTTGGAATATGATCCAACAGCGGAAGACATTGTCGTTGAGTTCAATACTTTAGGTTCGGGCTACGAAGCCTTGATAACTCCTCATGGTGGGTTTAGGCATCCTATTACGGCTGAATCATTCATTGAGGAAGATTTCGGCAATGGTATGATCCGCGCACCGAAAGATACTTTAATTAATGGCATGGATGTGTTTTCCTTCGCCATATCGCGCCCCCCTATTAGTATTAAAAAGATGATGGAACGTTATGAATTGACCACTGACAATGTGGACTTCTTTCTCATCCATCAGGCTAACAAGTTAATAGTGGATCGCATTGTAAAGAAGTTGAAACTGCCATTGGAGAAGGTCCCATACGACTTACAAGAGTTCGGAAACTTGGGAGGTGCTTCTATCCCTATGTTGATGTCGTATAATCTTCGTGAGGATTTGCAAAAACGTCCTTTGACTTTGGTTTGTTCTTCTTTTGGATTAGGGTTGACGTGGGGAACCATGGTGTTGCACACACAAAGAATCATAGTATTACCGGTAAACAAGATTTAAAATGAAAGAAATTACGTTTGAAGAGTCAAAAAAAATCATGATAAAAACTCTAGAAAGCGTAGATAAATGCTGCCGTGAGAATAAGATTAATTATTCGCTTTGTTGGGGTACCATGATTGGCGCAATACGTCATAAGGGGTTTATCCCATGGGATGATGATATTGATTTAATGATGCAACGAGATGAGTATAATAGATTCCTTAGCGTTTATAATGATTCTAATTACGAGGTATATACTCCTTTAAGAAACAAAAACTGCATTCAGGTTTTGACCAAAATATCCAATAAAAACACAAAAGCTTTTTTCAATAATTACCCAAGAAATAGTCTTTTTGGTCTTTGGATTTCCATTTTTCCTTATGATAATGCACCTGACGAGAGTTTAGAGTCATGGGAAAAAAAGAGAACTCGTTTGTTGAATCTTTACCATATAAAAACGGTCCGGTATCTGTCAACGGATTCTCTATTGCGTAAATTGACTAAGTTTTTCATGAAAACGATTACGATACCCTATTCTTCTTTTTATTTAGCCAAAAAGATAGAAAAACATCTCTCGCGATTTAATAATTTAAAAACAAAGAATATCTGCATTTGGGACAATGGTTACGGTTTTACCAAGTTTTTCTATTTCCCGGCAAGGCTGTTTGAGTCCTATGAAGAAGTCGAGTTTGATGGCGTGAAATGCAAGATAATAAAAGGGTACGATGAATTCTTAAGATTGTATTATGGTAATTATATGCAATTGCCACCAGTTGAAAAACAGGTGCCATCTCATGATTATAAAGCTTACTATATAAATGAATAACGAGAATATGCTTAATTTCACAGTGGGTCCTGTAATGTCGAGTGATGCAGTACGGGCTATTGGTGCCGAGCAGGTGCCCTATTTCAGAACAGCAGAGTTTTCACAACTTATGCTTGAAAACGAACAACTTATTAAAAAATTCGCTCACACTACCGATGACAGCCGAGTAGTTTTTATGACCTGCTCGGGCTCAGGTGGCATGGAAACAGCCATCATGAACTGCCTGACCAAGAAAGATAAGGCTTTGGTCGTTAATGGTGGTTCTTTTGGTGAACGTTTTGTGGAATTACTTGCGCTTCACGAGATTCCTTATACTGAAATCAAATTGGAGCACGGTAAGGCATTGAAGCCAGAACACCTAACTCCATACGAAGGTAAAGGCTATACCACTTTTCTGCTACAGAAGCACGAAACATCTACAGGTGTGCATTACGACATTAATCTGGTGAGTGATTTTTGCAAGCGAAATGGTTGTTTCCTTATAGTGGATACTATTAGCACGTTCCTGTGTGACCCATTTGATATGGCTGCGTTGGATGCTGGAGTGATGATTACTGGCTCCCAAAAAGCTTTAGCATGTCCTCCCGGTATAGCTGTGATGGCCTTAGCACCATCGGCGTTGAAAAGGATAGAAAACACCAAGTGTTGCTGTCAGTATTTTGACCTTAAAATAGCCCTGAAAAATCAAGAACGAGGACAGACACCATGGACACCAGCTGTGGGGGTATTACGCCAAATTAATGTCCGTTTGAAAGAAATAGATGCTGCCGGTGGTGATAAAGCAGAGATTGAGCGTACTGCGCGATTAGCTAAGTATTTCCGGAATAAAATAATTGAACACAAACTTCCATTTGAAATCATCAGTGAGAGTTTAAGCAATGCCGTTACACCTTTACATCCTACAACCCAGTCGGCGTTTGAGATTTTTCTTAAAATCAAAGATGAGTATGGAATATGGATTTGTCCTAATGGCGGTGATATGAAGGACACTGTGTTTCGTGTTGGCCATATCGGTTGCCTGACAGAGAAAGATTACGACAAATTAATAGATTCTTTCTTGGATTTAAGGAATTTAAAGTTTATATGATATGGAAGAGATTCGTGTAATGGAAAAACCAGACTGGATTTCATGGAATGAAGTTCAGCAGTGTATTCATGATGCCCAGTTGACAAATAAAAAAAAGGGGTTTGATATGGGTTTTGGAAACAAGACTGGCGAACAATTGCAAAAAGCCGTTGGCGAGAAAGGTTATTGTTTTGTTGTTTTGAATGAGGATAATAAGGTGATAGCCACAATGACGTTAAAAGTTTCTAATATTTATTTTTGGTGGTATAAAGGGGAGGCGGGATATCATTGTTACGAAGGTGTTCTTCCTGAATATCGTGGTACTGATGCATATTTTGATATGCATGCAGCTGTCAGACAGAAAGAAAAAGAATTAGGATTAAAAATATTGTGGGCTGATACTGCCGAACAAAACAATATTGTACTCAAAGCCTCGGCAAAGAAAGGATTCAAACAAGTACAATATACTACATTTAAAGGATGTAATTATTACTCAATAATCTTTGCTAAATGGTTAGATGGATGTCCTCATAGTGACAAGAAGATTAATTTTATGTTTAATTTGTCAAAGGCTGTTGTTAAAATACTATACAAACCAGGTCATATCAATCGGTTTACTTCATGGGTAAAGAGGTAACATGTTTATTCATATATTAAAAATTAAAAAAATGAAAACTTTAAATGAATTTGTAGCTCTTTTTGCAGAGCAGTTTGATGAAACTGATGCTAGTCAGATTACAGCAACAACAGAATTTCGAAACCTTGACGAATGGTCAAGCCTTATTGCCCTTAATATTATTGCCATGGTTGATGAGGAATTTGAAGTTACGTTGAAAGGAGAAGATATCCGTAATGCAAATACAATTGAGGATCTCTTCGGTGTTGTAAAAACGAAAGTATAAAGGATTATATAAGTTCTATTTTCTTTGGGTCATCTTTGGGTTTACATCAAACTACAACACCAAAGATTATTTCAGCAAATGAGAATTATTTCTTCAGTTCTGAAACATTTGAACATCTATTCATTACTTTGATGCACCAAAAAGCATACCATTTGCCTTGGAGCGGAAAAAGAATTGTGTCAGTGTTTGAATATGAGGGAGGAGTGAATATAGATTACAAAACACCACCATCGGATGATATTCTTCAGTATCGTCTAGTTTTGGCCAATAATACTTTAGTGTCAGATATTATTTTAGGTCATTGTGTCGACATTTTTAGTTTCCTTTGAAAAAAGACCATCCTATTTGCAAAAATTAGATTTCGATTTTTCGCAACCTTCTTCATATTGAAGACAAACAACCTCAGAGATGAATTGTAAAAATGTTCTCTTTTATTGATGTGCTCTTCTTTCGGTATTGGATTGATGTGTGGAGCAATGATTTAAACAGTTATAATGTTAGTTTTACCTTTAAGTTTCATTTAAAATGAGAATTAATTCAAAGAATATCATTCGGGTTTTGTTTTATGGTTGGAGAGATTCGGGTAGAATCTCAAAATCAAAAGATATAAATAAACCCCGCATTTTGATTTATCTCGATATGATTAAGTGTTATAGAAAATACCAAACATTGACATCTCAATATTGCGAGAATAAAATGTGGAAGCTATCAAATGCTGATAAAGAAAACGTAGGCGAAAATCTGAAAAAGATAAATGTCAATAGGGATTTTTGGGAGGATACTTATTATAAGAATTGGAAGTTTCTTAACAAGTATTCGAGTTTAAAATGGGAATCGACTCCCAAAAAGAGACAGAAACGTGCCAATGCATACATCAAGCATTTTGGTTTAGGGAAACACACGAAAGTTCAATATGGCGTCAAATTTATTTGTGAGCATCACAATGTGGGGAAGTTAATAGGGGGAGATAATTGTTTGTTTGCAAGAGAATGTGATATTGATGATACGGGAGAGCTTACTATTGGGAATGATGTCACTCTTGCTGAGGGAGTAAAGGTGATTACCCATGAACATGATTCATATCATTTTATGGTGGAATCCGATTTGATTCCTTTTTCTAATCGGGCATATAAAACAAATCTTAAGATAGGGGACATGGTTTCTGTTGGAACTCATGCTATTATTATGCCTGGAGTAAGGGAAATTGGAGAAAATTCTATTGTTTCTGCAGGATCCGTAGTGACTAGGCCTGTGCCATCAAATGTTATCGTTGCAGGAAACCCAGCAACGGTGGTTCGTAAGATTCCTTCAATTGTTAATAGAACTAAACACTAAATTCGCGATATGGCAATATTCAATTTCAAAGGCATTCGTATTGCTGCTATGGCAACTGCTATGCCAAGTACGGAGGTTCGACCGGATGATTTCAAAGACCATTTTGGCGAGGAAGAGGTCGAAAAGTTCAAGAAGATGACCGGTGTGATATCCTCACGAAAGGCATCTTATCATCAGACCACTGGCGATTTGGGTTATGCAGCAGCCGAGAAGCTTATATGTGAAAAGAATATCAACAAAGAAGATATAGGTGCTCTTGTGGTGGCGACTCATAGTCCAGACTATCCTCGTCCCGCTACTGCTTTTATTGTTCAAAAACGTTTAGGCTTAAGTAAAGAATGTGCGTGCTTTGATATTTCACTGGGTTGTTCTGCCGTGGTGTATGGTATTCAGGTGGCAGCCTCGATGATGATGAATTCCAATATTAGCAAGGCACTGCTTATTTCTGGTGATACCGGAAGCAAGACAGTCAACTCTCGGGATAAATCGAAAGTGATGCTTGGCGGTGATGTGGGAGTCTGCTTACTCATAGAAAAAACAGAAAATGTCAAAGATGAGATACACTCGTTGGTACGCTCGGATGGCGATGGCTATCGTTATTTGATTGTGCCAGGAGGTGGTTGTCGCAACATGAATCCTCCGCACGAAGAAGTTATGTGTGAAGACGGAATAGAACGCTCCTTATATGACTCGTTTATGCGCGGGACGTCAGTATTTACCTTCACTGTGTTTGATGTTCCTCGTATCATTAAGGATTTTTTGGCTCAGACTAATACTACAATGGATGACTACGACTGTTTTGCTTTGCATCAAGCCAATTTGTATATATTGCAGCAAATAGCAAAGAAAGCAAAAATTCCAACGGAGAAGATGCCAATTACACTTCCCAAGTATGGTAACACAAGTGGCGCATCTCCAGTGGTTTCATTGTGTGATCGATATGGTGATGATAAGGAGAACAGAGATATTAATGTTATGCTTTGCGGATTTGGTATTGGTCTTTCATGGGGAGTGACATCTTTCCACATCAACACCGCCGATATCTATCCTGTTATCTTTGATGACACCATATTCGAAGAAGGCATAATCAACGATCCTAATGAGTTGTTCAAGGACATGAGAGGACTCTAATTTAAACGATAATGGTAATCAATATTCTTGAATATCTTGAGCGGTCTGCAACGTTGTTTCCAGACAAAGTGGCTCTCGCTGATGACAAGACGCAAATTACTTTTATGCAGTGGCGTAAGCAGGCTGAAAGTATAGGCACTGTAATAGCACAAAATACAAATAATGCATTGCGTCAAGCTGTACTGGTGTTTGTTGACCGTCGGGTTGAGGGTCTTGTCGGGGCCATGGGAGTAGTGGAAAGTGGTAATTTCTATGTTCCCATTGATTGCAAGATGCCGTATGAAAGGGTTCGTCTCATTGCCGATGTTTGTAAACCAATAGCTGCAGTGGCGACGACCGATGCGGATTTAAAAATACTTGAACAAATTGCATTTGAAGGACCGAAGTATTTGTATAACGAGGTGAAAGAACACGCCGCGGATAGTACACTACTTAAAGATATTCGTGAGCAGATTATTGACCTTGACCCTGTCTATAGCATCTTCACTAGCGGTTCAACAGGTGTACCGAAGGGGGTAGTTATCAGTCACCGAGGCATGATTGATTTGGCCGATTGGTTGGTGGAAACATTTGAGTTTACCGACCAAGACGCATTGGGCAACCAAACGCCGTTTTATTTCGACGGATCGGTCAAGGATATCTGCATTTGTCTGAAGAGCGGTGCCACGCTCAATGTTATTGGCAAGAAATATTTCACTTTTACCAAGCATTTAATGCCATTCCTCAACGATCGTAACATTACAGCTATATTGTGGGCAACCTCTGCCATAGTACTGGTGGGCAACAGCGACATCCTGAACATTGCCCTGCCAGAGCATTTGCGCCTCGTTACCTTTGCTGGTGAGGCAATGCCTGCCAAACAACTCCGCACATGGCAGGAAAAATTGCCCAATGTCCGCTTTGTGAACCTTTATGGTCCGACGGAAATTACGGTGGACTGCACTTGGTTTGATGTGACACGCCAGTATGCCGACAATGAGTATATCCCTATTGGCAAGGCTTGCCGCAATATGCAAATATTGGTGTTGAAAGACGATGACACCAAAGCCGCAGTTGGCGAGGTGGGTGAGCTTTGTGTACGGGGCAGTGGCGTGGCATTGGGCTACTATGACAACCGCACTAAGACCGATGAGGTGTTTGTGCAGAACCCGCTTAATCCGCTTTACAACGACATTGTTTATCGCACGGGTGACTTGGTGAAACCTGAAGCCGATGGCAATTTAGTGTTTGTCTCGCGCAAGGACTTTCAGGTGAAACACAAGGGCAATCGCATTGAGTTGGGCGAGATTGAAGTGGCTGTAAATGCCATTGAGGGAGTAACCAATGCAGCCTGCATCTTCGATCAAGAGCAAGACAAACTGGTGCTTTACTACACCACTGCCAATGGCCAACCTTTGGACATCATCAACCTCGTGAAGGAGCGTATCCCTGTGTATATGTTCCCTGAGGTGGTGAACCACCTGCCCCAGATGCCGTATAACCTAAATGGTAAGATTGACAGGATAGAATTGAAAAGAATGTATGATTTCACATTGTCGTAGAGTTTTATGGATACTAGCAAAATGACTAATCAAATTGAAGGTTCAAAACAGAATGGTGAGGTAACGAATTGTTATTTACATCCTTTAGAGGTTGAGAAGTTGCTTCAAAGCGGTAATATGCATCGTTATCAATCGGGTAGTAATATAATACTTCTCCAGGATAAAGCCACATGCTGTCGCTTTTACTATTTCATCAATGATTTTGATTCTATAATTGAACTGGCTGATGACAAAGACTATCTGTGTGAAGTAATCTATAGGGGTGAAAAAGTGCCGGAATTGGAATTGGAATATTTACGGAGGATGGGGTTTGAAAACAACGCAGTTCGCTCAATCTATCAATTAATGTATAAAGAAGCAACACCTTATGCCATGCGTAGCGGTTGCGCGATACGATTTGCAAATAGGATTGAAGAGGTAAAAGAAGCATGTCTGTTGTTTAATGCTACATTTGATAATATTAGTGGAGATTATATAACACCTGACGAATATATGGATCTTCTTTCTGGTAAGGCTATTACAGTTGCCATTGATGAAAATGGCAGAATGGCTGGAGCCTACCAGCATGATTGTATGAAAAATGTAGCTTGGGGCAGGCATTTGGCTGTGAAAGGAGAATATCGGGGGCGTTCTGTAGGTAAAGATTTGCTTTATGATTTTGTAGAAAGATATCATGCCCAAGGTGCAAACCGTTTCATGCTTTGGTGTACCATAGATAATGTTGCAGCTGTAAAAATGTATGAGACCACGGGATTCAAAACCATTGGTCGGAATTGTATCTCAATGATAAGGAAAAAGAAATAATTTATAAATCAAATAATAATGGAAAAACTGTTGGAAATCCTAAAAGGCATACGCCCTGATGTGGACTTTGCCAATGAAACCGCATTAATTGACGACGGTATTCTTGATTCATTCGATGTGGTGAGCATCATTTCGGAACTGGATGATGCTTTTGGTGTGCAAGTTCGTATCAATGAACTTGACCCCGAAAACTTCAACTCGGCTGAAGCTATTTGGAAATTGGTGCAGGAACTTAAACAGAAGTAACTGACAATGGGTAGTATTATCGACTTAAAAAACAAAGTTGTTGTTGTCACAGGTGCTGGTTCTGGAATAGGAAGGGAAACGACTCGCATTTTAACTGGCGAAGGTGCCATAGTGGTGATGATGGACATTTCTTCAGAAGGTTTAGAAGAAACAAAGGAATTATGTGGAGGGAAATGTCATTCTTTGGCTATTGATTTAACGGATTGCAATGCTATTTCTGTGGCTGTTGCAAATATAGTTGCAGAATATGGTAAACTGGACGGTTTAGTGCATTGTGCTGGTATAAGCAGTCGTAAACCGCTTAACGTGCTCAGTAAAGAAGGCTTCTCAAAGGTGATGGATATAAACTTTTTCTCTTTTGTAGAATTGGTGAAACAATGTGCCAAGAAAAAGCATTTCAATACTGGTGGCAGTATTGTAGTGATGTCAAGTATTTCAAGTATTGTGGGTTATAAGGCCAAGAGTGAATATTGCGTGAGCAAGGCTGCTGTGGACGCTTTTGTTCGTTGCATGGCTCAAGAACTAGCTCCTCAAGGAATCAGGGTTAATTCTATTATGCCTGTGGGTGTTGATACACCTATGGGGCGGCGGGCAGCAGAAATATCGGATAGTGTTGGATCTTCAGAAATCAATGGATCAGCATTGGTACAACCTATTGAAGTAGCAAATACAATAGCCTTCCTTTTGAGTAATGCAGCACCATCTATTAGCGGTACTGCCATACCTATGTTGATGCCTCAGTTGTTCTAATTTGTTATTAGAGTTTTACGATGAGAAGAGTCTATTATTGGGATAATTTGAAATTCTTTGCTATGTTATGCATTGTGTTGTTGCATTCTACAATGCCTTATGCAATAGATGGGGTGCGTGTGATTAAATATATTCATCCTTTCATCAATTGGTATCCCATGACTTTATTTGCCATCATTTCTGGCTATTGGTATAAGAAAAGGTCGTTTAAGGAATTGTTGTTTGTGTTTCTTTGGCCATGTTTTCTCTTCTCTATTATTAACAATGTAATAGGTTATTATTCGCATTTTCCTGACTATTTTGAAAGGTTTTTGTTCAAACCTGGGTATGCGATGTGGTATCTGATGGCATTGTTTTTGTTTTCTTTGGCAACAAACTGGATAAGGAAACGCATCGGAATTACTGGTTATCTAATACTTGTAATAATTTTTGCGGTTGCAGTAGGCTTTTTCCCTATTAATAATCGTTATTTTGACATACAACGTATTAGTTCTTTGTTTCCATGTTTTGCTTTTGGTGTTTTTTTAAGGAATGTATTTGAATACAAATTAATTACATGGAAACAAAGTACAAAGGTGCGTGTGTTATGTGTAATGATAATAGTATTATGTATTCTTCTTAATTTAGTCATTATCCGAATAGCGCCAAAAATGCATGTTTCGATGACAGCATATTATGGTCTAAATATGAAAGTAGCATTAGCAAAATGGATGATGATTATAATGAGAGTTGTTGCGTGTGCTTGCCTAATTATTTTAATTCCCGACAAAGAGTATTGGTTTACCAAATATGGTTCACAGACGATGAATGTGTATCTTCTTCATGCTATTCCTATTTTTACAATATGTTGGGGCTGTTTATATTATTATCGTTATGAATGGTATGGATTATTGACATTGTTTGTTGGTGTGCCGATATTATGTACCTTGTTTTTAGTTCACCAATTGACAGGTTTATGAAAAAAATATTGTTTTCTGATTATATTAAGTCAATAAAAAAGCAAGGTTTATAGGTAGAAGCAAATATGAGTTTTGGTTTTTAAATATTGTAATTGTAATAATCAAGTTTTGTAATACTAAAAACTAGAAAAATGACACAAGAAACGAAAATTGAAATGCTCGAGGAAATGCTTGAGCTGGATGGTGGCTCTCTGAAGCCTGAAATGAATCTTAATGAGATTCCCGAGTACAATTCGATGGCCAAATTGTCTCTCATAGTTATGATGGACGAAGAAATTGGGAAAAAACTGACGGGAGAAGATATTCAAGGCTTCAAAACCGTGCAGGACATACTCAACTTCATGGGTTGATACTTAAAGTTTAATAGGCCGTCGGAGTTTTAATGAACTTTTTGGAATTCTTTAATCTCCGATGGCTTATTGATTATGACGTTTATCTTATTGGTTTGTAAGGTTTTGAAGATACTATGTGTCTATTTTTAAAGGGCGCAAATGTTCAAACTGCATTAATCATCCATGGTCATCATGATCACGTTTTTAGCCTAAACCAACTGAAAGACTTTTTCCTCGTTTTTAAGTTCTATGTTTTGAAAGAGTGCAAAGCTATATTTGCGGCAACAAAAAAGACAACAATACACTGAGGAATATGTTCATGATGGTTTAATAGAATGCCTCTAAGTTTGAAAATAATTGGCGACTCTATTTTGTCTTACTTGGTCTATTATGTGTTATGAAAAGTCATCAAAAATGCAATAGACTTACTGCGGTTACAATGGTTTCAAGACTAATAGAATACATATTAAAGGATGATAGATAAAATCTATTTAAAAAGAGAGGAATTATTTTATATAATCTATGATGCAAGAATTATCGTTAAAGGAACTACAAACAGAATGTCTTTGTATTCTTAAAGATATTCACATATTCTGTGTTGCCCGCAACATCAAGTATTCGGTGGCATATGGAACCTTAATTGGAACCATCCGTCATAAGGGTTTCATCCCTTGGGATGATGACGTTGATATTATCATGCCACGGCCGGATTATGATTTGTTTTGCAAAACATATTGCTCGAATAATTACAGAATAAAAAGTCCAGAAATCGATCCGGATTGCATGTTAGGTTTTGCTCGTGTTTATGATGATAAGGAAACAATTACTGATTCTATTATTCCTTGGTGCAAAGAAAAAACTGGGGTTTGGATAGATGTTTTTCCTCTTGATTCTGTTCCTGATAGTAATAGTTTTGTTGATGAAAAAGAGTATAAGACTGCAATAGAGAATTGGAAACAATCTATCACAGCTCGAACTGCTTTGGGTCGTTTTAGGAAAGAAAAGCCATTGATGTTTAATATCAAACTTGCAATAAAAAAGCTTGTTTTCAGAAATGGTGATAAAGCCAAGTGTTATATCGATAGTATTGTGAATTGTCAACATTTGCATACCTATAAATCAACTAATCATTGGAGTCAATTGGGGTGCTTGGATGCTTTGGAATGGCATAGTATGAAAGATTTTGAAAGCACACAGCTAATGCCGTTTGAGGATATGGAGGTAATGGTTATGAATGGTTATGACAATGTTCTTCGCGAATGTTTTGGTGACTATATGCAACTGCCACCTGTTGAAAAACGAGTGGGACACTCGAACGGACTGACGAAGTTTTATTGGAAATAAAAACATCATGAAAAAAGTCATTACATACGGAACATACGATTTGTTTCACTATGGACATCAACGTCTCTTAGAACGTGCCAAAGCATTAGGCGACTATCTGATTGTCGGTGTTACCACCGACAATTTTGATTTGGAGCGCGGCAAAATGAGCACCTGCAACAATGTGATGGAGCGCATTGAAGCCGTGAAAGCCACTGGACTTGCAGATCAGATTATCATCGAAGAGTACAAAGGCCAAAAGATAGATGATATTCAGAAATATGGCGTTGATATCTTTGCCATTGGATCAGACTGGGAGGGCTATTTCGATTACCTTAAGGAATATTGCGAAGTGGTTTATCTGCCCCGTACACAAGGAATAAGCAGTACACAGTTGCGTGAAGAGCGCCCAATGGTGAGAATAGGCGTTATTGGTACAGGCAGTATTGCTAGCCGCTTTGTTCCTGAATCGAAGTTCGTCAACAGCAATGCCATCGTTGCAGCTTATAATCCCAACAAGGAAGAGTGCGAAGCTTACTGTAAACAATACGAACTGAAGCCTTCAGAATCGGAAACCGATTTGTATGAACAATGTGATGCGGTTTATATAGCTTCACCACATTACACCCATTATGACTATGTGAAGAATGCCCTGAATGCAGGTAAACACGTGCTGTGCGAAACGCCGTTTGTGTTCAGCAAGGCGCAAGCCGAAGAACTATACAACTTGGCAGAAGAAAAAAGGAAGGTGCTAATGGTGGCATTAAAGACCGCCTATTGTCCTGCTTTTGGGCATTTGGTTTCACTACTCAAATCAGGCGCTATTGGGGATATCGTGGAGGTGAATGCTTCTGTTACTACGCTTACAGACGAGTCATCCGAAAAGCTGAACAAGGACTATTGGGGTGGTAGTATGAACGAGAATGCCTGTTTCCCCTTGCTGCCTATCTTCAAACTTCTAGGAACTGACTACGAGAACATCAATTTCTATTCGAAGATGAAAAACGAGGTGGATATGTTTACCAAGGCTGTGTTCAGGTTTTCTTCGGCAGTGGCCTCATTTCAGGTTGGTCTTGGCGTAAAAACAGAAGGAAACTTGGTGGTGGCAGGTACAAAAGGATATGCATACGTTCCAGCTCCTTGGTGGAAAACCGATTACTTCGAGTTACGTTATGAGGATCCGAACCAAAACAAGAAGTTCTTCCACACATTTGCCGGCGATGGCCTTCGTTACGAAATCAAAGACTTCGTCACGGCCATTCTCTCCAATGAATACTTCTATTCCAAAGTAAGCAAAAAGGAGAACATCAAGATGGCAGAGGTGCAGGAACAGTATTTGAAAGGAGTGAATTTGTATAAACTGTAGCCGTTATATTCCATTCCCGCAAGCATATAACGACAAGGTGATCTTCCCTTACAAGGTCCGCATCAATCGTTATTATCTGCACAATTATTCCTT
>JAEEGL012076499.1_pt1 | contig 15386 bp, 17 predicted proteins | sample 9134231 | NCBI WGS metagenome assembly JAEEGL01 (sample SAMN16246548, study PRJNA631951) | gut metagenome | biome: gut microbiome; feature: rumen; material: fiber-attached | host: Bos | place: Iran: Karaj | collected 2018-10 | reverse complement strand
AAGAGCGATAGGAATCTGAGGATTCTCCTCTACAGCTGCTTCAACAAGCTTTACGAGGTAGGTGTGGTTTGCATAAGCTCTTGCACCCTTTGAAACCTGAAGGATTACAGGGCTCTCAAGCTCTCCTGCAGCTTCGGTGATACCCTGAACGATCTCCATGTTGTTGACGTTGAAAGCGCCGACAGCATATCCGCCGTCATAAGCCTTCTTGAACATTTCTTTTGTTGTTACCAATGGCATGACAAAAATACCTCCTTATTGTTAAGTGCTCTCATATATCGGTGAAGATATATTCCGTATACATTCAATAATAAACTCTTTACAGGGGTTTAGTCAATTTTTTTATTGATGGATTTTGACCATCTTTATTTTGACGTATCTTCCTGTATCTTCATGGTAAGGGCTATCCTTTTCTTGGCCGTATCCACGGATATCACCTGCACGTCCACCACATCTCCGACGCTCACCGCTTCAAGGGGATGCTTGATATATCTGTCACATATCTGGGATATATGCACAAGGCCGTCCTGATGCACACCGATATCCACAAACACGCCGAAATCGATAACATTTCTCACTGTTCCCTTGAGTATCATTCCGGGCTTCAGATCCTTCATCTCGAGGATATCGCTTCGAAGCACCGGCTTGGGCATATCTTCGCGGGGGTCACGGGCGGGCTTTTCCAGCTCCTTCAGAATATCCGAAAGAGTGATCTCTCCTATCTCAAGTTCCTTTGCGGTCTTTGCCTTATCAAGCTTTCCGGCCATAAGCTTAAACATCGCATTGTCATTTGTTCCGGCCTTTCTGATATTTACAAGCTGACCCTTTTCAAATCCAAGCTTTTTGATAAGAAGTTCCGCCGCCTTATAGCTCTCGGGATGCACACTGGTGGAATCGAGAGGGTCTTTTCCGTCCGATATCCTCATAAATCCGGCGCACTGCTCGTAAGCTTTGGGCCCAAGCTTGGGTACTTTGAGAAGCTGGGCACGGGATGTGAACTTTCCGTTCGCCTCGCGATATTCAACGATATTCTTTGCTATTGTCTTACTGATACCCGAAATGTATTCAAGCAGGGAAACCGAAGCCGTGTTAAGGTCCACTCCCACGCTGTTAACGCAATCTTCCACTACACCTGTCAGAGTCTCCCCAAGCTTTTTCTGATTCATATCGTGCTGGTACTGACCCACTCCGATGGATTTGGGATCGATCTTAACCAGCTCCGAAAGAGGATCCTGAAGGCGTCTTGCAATGGATGCGGCGCTTCTCTGCCCAACATCAAACTGAGGGAATTCCTCGGTGGCAAGCTTACTTGCCGAATATACGGATGCGCCGGCTTCGTTTACGATCACATACTGAATCGGCTTTTTTATCTCCTTTAAAAGCTCAACTATCACCTGCTCCGACTCTCTGGATGCGGTTCCGTTCCCGACAGAGATAAGTTCGATATTGTATTTGTCGATCAGCTTCTTTAGATCCGCCTTGGCTTCATTAACCTTAAACTGCGGAGCGGTGGGATAGATGACCTTTGTGTCCATAACCTTTCCCGTGGGATCCACGACCGCAAGCTTGCATCCGGTTCTGAAAGCGGGATCCCATCCGAGCACGACCTTTCCCGCGATGGGAGGCTGCATAAGAAGCTGCCTTAAGTTTTTTCCGAACACGGAAATTGCGCCGTCCTCCGCCTTTTCGGTGAGGATATTCCTGACCTCGCGCTCGATGGAGGGAGCAATGAGCCTGTCATAGCTGTCGGCGATGGTAGCCTGCAGCACGGGCTTGGTATTCTCGTTATCGTTTACAATAATCTTTTTCTCCAGATAGCCTATGATCCTGTCCCTGGGAGCTTCGACAGATACGGTGAGCACCTTTTCCGCCTCACCTCTATTGATGGCAAGAATGCGGTGGCCGGCTATCTTTCCCACAGGCTCGGTGAAATGATAATAGTTTTCGTACACGCTCTCGGCCTTGTCATCCTTGGCCTCGGAAACGATGTTTCCCTGACCCATGGTGATATCGCGGATATAGGTGCGATAATCCGCATCATCCGATATCTCCTCCGCAATGATATCCATTGCGCCTTCTATGGCTTCCTTCGCACTGCCGACACCCTTTTCCTCATTTACGTAAGGCGAAGCTTCATCTTCGAGGCTCTTTTTGGTCATCTGAAGCCTGATGATCACCGCCAGCGGTTCGAGTCCCTTTTCCTTTGCCACACTTGCGCGGGTCTTTCTCTTCGGTCTGTAGGGGCGGTAAAGGTCATCAACCGCCGTAACGGTGGTGGCGGCGATTATCTTTTCCTTTAGCTCATCCGTAAGCGCTCCCTGCTCCTCGATGCTTGAAAGCACGGTCTGCTTCTTTTCCTCGAGATTCCTCAGATACTCAAGTCTCTCTCCCAGATTTCTGAGCTGCTCGTCGTTCAGAGTGCCGGTGGCTTCCTTTCTGTACCTTGCTATAAAAGGGATCGTGCAGCCCTCATCTATAAGCTTTACGGCAGCCTCGACCTGCCACGGCTTAACCGATAATTCTTCGGCTATTGCTTTAATAATGTCCATTCAAAACACCTCTTCGATAGTTTTATTATAAAATAAATTCCATCTGACGCTCTAAGGTTTTCATGCCCATCTTTTCATAGAAAGCATTGGCATTGTCGTTTCCTTCCCACACATTTAGCGTCACATGATAGCAGCCGAGCTTTTTGGCTTCCTCTTTGACATATTCAAAAAGCCTGCTCCCCACATGCTGACCTCTGCAGCTTTCATCCACGCACAGGTCATCGATAAAAAGATATTTAAACTGCACCATAAAAGGCATTGCGGGGCGCTCCTTTATCTGGCAAAAGGCATATCCCAGCACCTCATCCTTTTCATCAACCGCCACGTAGATCGGCCTGAGTTCGTCCTTCATGATCTCTTCCAGGTCCTCTTTATTATACTTGGTGGTACCCGGGACAAATATATCCGGTCTTATCTTTGCGTGAAGCTCAAGCACTTCCTGCAACAGGATCAGAATCTTGTCCAAGTCTTTATTTTCCGCTTTTCTGACCATTTTGTTCATGAATTCTCCTTTTCGTATTCAAACAACTTCAAAACAGAATTATACCATAATTGTATAAAAAGGTATAAAGTTTAAAAATCGAGGCCAAAATAAAAAACGCGGCAGAATTGTAAAAAACTGCGGGGACAGAAACTTCTGTCCCCGCAAATAACGCAAACATAAACAAGGATATTTTTATTACGTGATCATCTTATATCGATCAAAGATACTGCTTTGCAAATTCAACTGCTGCAGCGATATCATTCTCGTTCGGTCTTCCCTTGTTGGCACCCTTGAATTCGCCTCTGCAGTGGAACTCTTTTTCATCCATTTCAACACCGACCTTTTTGGCCTCTGCTCTTACCTTTCTGTAGGTAGAGTTGAGCATTGCTGCGGTGCCGAAGTTTACGATCTTTCCCACCTTGTCCTTTTCGAGTGTGGAAACAAACTTTCTAACCTCGGGATCGATGGTAAATGCATAAAATGAATTTCCAAGGAAGAGGTAATCAACAGGCTCACTTACGGGTACGCTGATGGGCATTGATTCAACTCCGAGCACATTTGCGATAGCATCGGCAAGCTTTTTGGTATTGCCTGTTTTGGTGTAGTATCTTACTGCGTATGTCATGATTTTTCCTCCTTACTTCATGAACATTTTTCGTGTTTATAGGTGGTCATTCCTCAAGGAATAAGTACAATAATCTGTACAGCTCTTTCGCATCCTTCTGAGTTAATGCGGAACCGTTCGAAGCCATCTTGATGGGAATATCCTTACATTTTTCCTTGAGCTCATTTCCCTCGGGTGTGATCTTTATGACGGTAACACGCTCGTCTTCTTTTGACCTTTCCCTGGTAACATATCCGCTTTTTTCAAGTCTCTTAAGAAGCGGTGTGAGTGTCCCGGCATCCAGATGAAGAATACTTCCAAGCTGTCCCACATTGACGGATTCTTTTTCCCAAAGGACCATCAGTACGATATACTGAGTGTATGTAAGACCCAGCGGACTGAGATAAGGTGTGTAGCTCCCCACTATCTTCCTGCTGCATGCATACATGGGGAAACACAGCTGGTTTTCGAGTTTCAATTGTTCATACTCCTGTGACATTATCGGTCACCCCTTTACTTATCTTTTGCATAATTATATTGCGTGCAATATATTATGTCAATAGTTTTTTCTGAATATTTTTAATCGATGTCATATGTTTTCGCATCGGCATTGTGCTATAATGAACCGGTATTTTGATTTAAGGAGAAAACAGATGGAAAAAGTAAGGAATGAAATTAAAATACCCGCAATAATCGCTTTGGCTGTACAGGGCGCGGTTGTATTCGCGGAGCTTCTGATAATATGCCTGCAGGAAAAGTTACTTCCGCTCTATTTGGGAAACTCTGATATCGCAAAAGGAGTGAAGGTTTTCACTCCTGCGATCATACTCTCAACGCTGGTGCTCGGTATCTACATAGCTTTTGTTTCTGTCATCTTTAATTACAGCGGAACCCGCAGAAGACCTGTAAGCATAGTCCTGATGGCTCTTGAATTAGGGATTACGGGTTTATCATATCCGATAAATACGATTTATGTGAGTATTATCGGACACATAAGCGGAGCCTCATATCTCGCAGCTTTTTCCGCAGTTAACAGCATGTTAGGCTTAGGCTCCGCATTATTTGGATTTGTGGCCGCGCCGATGTTTTTTATAGCATGCGGAAGATACGGCATAAGCAAAAGGGAAGATCAGTAAAGATCATGTCAGGCAAAAAGCGGTCACAGCCACTTCTTCTTTTTGAAAAACAGCAGGCTCCCCACCGCGATCAGCACACACACTCCTATAACCACGGGATAGCTCCATTTCCACTCAAGCTCCGGCATAAATCTGAAGTTCATTCCATACCATCCGGCTATCAGTGTAAGAGGCATAAAGATAGTAGTCACAACCGTAAGGACGGTCATTATCCTGTTCTGCTTTACGTCAATCTGCGCTTTATATAAATCCCTCAGCTGCATAGTGTAATCTCTGAGGGATGCAGAGTTATCGTGAAGCCTGGCTATACGGTTTAAAAACATTCTGTAATATCTCAGATTTTCGGTCTTAAAGAAGTTGTTCTCGTTTTCCTCCAGTTCCTGACCCAGATCCATCAGCTGCTCATAATGAATGCGCAGATCTCTTATATCGCTTCTTATCTCGTTCAGACGGTTAGTGGGGAATTTCTCTTCTCCCTCCATTATCTTTTCCTCAATGGAATCAAGCTCCCGCTCATATTTTTCCATGAGTCTGAGATCGTCCAATACGATCTGATCCAGAAAGTCATAGAGGAATCTTTCCAGACTGGGGAACCTCCACTTTTTGGTGCCCTGCACAGCCTTTATGATATCAAGGGCTTTTCCGCTGTCATCAATAAATACGATTCCCTTTTCGTCAAGCGCAAAGGCAAATTTATAATCTTCCTGCGAGAAATCCTTTCTGTTCGGAATGGAAAAAGATCCCGTCAGTGAATCATAGTTCACCTCAGCCTTGGTGGTGTAGATCTCCGAAATGTTCTGGTCCATATCGATTCCCATCTCGAAGCTGTCGCGGCTTTTGATCCACTCTTCGTAAGATACTGCGGCCACGTACTGAAAATCGGCCTTTTTCAGCTCTTCTCTTGATACTTCCTGTAAAGTTTCCCTTATTGCATAAAACATCTATGGTCTCCTTCCGATCAGCCTGATAACATCCCCTTCTTTTGCGCCGGGGAATTTCTCTATGACACGCGATACGATCCTGTCGTAGCTCTCTGCCGGGCTTTCATTGTAGGCCGCGGTTACGGCTTCATACCCCCACACCGCTTCGGGCGGGAGCATCACCGACACTGCCATCCCGTACTCTTCACCCTTTTTATTCGTGCGTCTTCTAAAATCGGTTATCACAAGATATGTCTGCATCTGCAGTCCGGTGACGATACCGGAATAATTCTTCTCTCCGCCCTTTCCGAATCCGGCTTTCTTTTTAAGTTCCGTGGAAAGGATCTGATCATCGGGAAAAGTCATATCCCCGTCTTCATCCCTGCCGGTCAGCATATCCATGATTATCTTTTCCCTGCGGCTTGCAAGCCCGTCTTCCCAGCGGGAATCAAAATCATATCCCTTTCTCCTGAAATTGGCAAAATAGGGAAGCCACTCAAGGCTTATAAAACCTGCCTTCTGGTCAAAGAATTTACCGTATGCCACCCGGTGGCTCGATGCTATTATCTCGCGCCACTCCCATGGGTCCTCATCCCTTACCCCGGTCCACCAGTAGTCCGGCGATACATGCTCCTCTGCGGAAAAACCTTCCACATCATTTGCAAAAAGGGGAAGAAATCCCACTTCATTTATCCAGTTTACCAGTTCATTCCATGTACGTATCCTGTAAGGGTCATTCCGATCAAGGCCCTTCATGATCCACACGCCGTCTTCTACAGCCATACTATCACCAGCCTGTTTTATTATTCAGAGATATCATATTCATCCAGAAAATGATGTCTTACACCGTTCTTTTTATATCCGATCACGGTGTCGAGATTTACATTCTCAACGCTCTTAAAAATATTGGACTCGATAAAAGGATTATCCTTTTTCAGTGAAGCGATAAGCTTCTTTGTCTCAAGGCGCTTGGAGGATGTTGTGCCGTCCTCGTGGCATGTGGAGCAGGTATCCGTAAAATGGCAGGCGCACTGAAGGAAATGCAGATCGTTATAATCGCGCCATGCACAGATGTCACTCTCCCTCACAAGATACATCGGGCGGATAAGCTCCATTCCCTCAAAATTGGTGCTGTGCAGCTTGGGCATCATGGTCTGTATCTGCGCCCCCTGCAGCATCCCCATAAGTATGGTCTCGATCACATCATCATAGTGATGACCGAGAGCGATCTTGTTGCATCCAAGCTCCCTGGCCTTGCTGTACAGGTATCCTCTTCTCATTCTGGCACATAAATAGCACGGGTTTTTATCTATGGTATCAACCGCGTCGAATATATCACTCTCAAATACGGTTATGGGAATACCCAAAGCCCTGGCGTTGCTCTCGATAAGCGCTCTGTTATCTTTATTATATCCGGGGTCCATCACAAGGAATGTAAGATCAAAATTACACTGCCTGTGCTTTTTTATCTCCTGAAAGAGCTTGGCCATAAGCATGGAATCCTTGCCCCCGGAAATGCATACTGCTATGTGATCACCCTCGCTTATGAGTCGATAGGTCTTGCAGGCCTTGGCAAAGGGCGAAAAAAGTTTCTTGTGGAATCTTTTCTGGATGCTCTCCTCAGCCCTTTTTCTTCTTTCTTCGTAAGTTATTTCTTTCATTTTCACGCTTTTACTTATGTCTTAATGTCTTATGCCTTAATGCAAATGATGCCACGGCTCTCTCCGCTTCTCGGCCACATAATTATACAGCAAGTACGCCTTATTTGAAATAAGTTTTTCTCTCTCGCCGGTGCCTCTGCTTTTTCTATCTTCCCCGCGCCTCTTTCGGCATGATAAAACTGTTGACAACGCTCTTAAGAACTATATATCATTTGTATAGATGCGCATCCGTATAGATGCACATCTGTACATAAACATCAGCAATACAGTATATAGTAAAAGATCCATAAAAATACAATATGAGGAAAATGATATGGAAAGAAAAATCAAGATTGCCTATATAGGCGGCGGATCAAAACAGTGGGCGCGTACATTTATGTCGGATCTGGCTGTTTCGGAAAGCCTTTCCGGAGAGATCGCACTCTATGATATCGATATGGAGGCAGCGGCTCGCAATGCCAGAATAGGAGATTATATAAACCGTGATCCCCGCACAAAATCGAAATTTGACTACACACTCTGTGAGCACCTCGAAGATGCATTAAAGGGCGCGGACTTTGTAGTCATATCCATTCTCCCCGGAACCTTTAACGAGATGCGCAGCGATGTGCACGCCCCCGAAAAATACGGGATCTACCAGTCAGTCGGTGACACCGTAGGCCCCGGCGGAGTGCTGCGTGCAATGCGTACAGTTCCGATCTATGAAGGGTTCGCTCGCAAAATAAAAGAAGTCTGCCCCGATGCATGGGTTATCAACTTCACAAATCCCATGAGCATATGCACCAAGGTGCTGTACGATATTTTCCCCTCGATCAAAGCCTTCGGCTGCTGCCATGAAGTGTTCCACGCGCAGAAATTTCTCACCTGCGTGCTGAAAGAAATAAAAGGCATTGACGTGCAGCGTCAGGACATCTATACCGATGCCTGCGGTATCAACCACTTTACATGGATAACCGAAGCGAAGTATCAGAACATAGATCTGCTCGCACTGCTTCCGGAGTTTATGGATAAGTTTTATGAGGAAGGTTACTACGAAGAGGGAGATGACCGCTTCGCTTTCAAGACTGATCCCTTTGCATACGGCAACAAGGTTAAACTTGATATGTTCAGAAAGTACGGCGCACTGGCCGCTGCAGGTGACAGGCATCTTGTTGAGTTTATGCCGAACACATGGTATCTGAAAGATCCCGAAACTGTCCGGGAATGGCAGTTCGGGCTTACATCAGTTGATTTCAGGGAAAAAATGCAGGCTGATAAAATAGCCGAGACCATAGAGATGGCGGAAGGCCGGATGGAATTCCCCGTGGTCAAATCCGCTGAGGAAGCGGTCGATCTTATGAAGGCTCTGCTGGGATTCAAGACAGTGGTATCAAATGTTAATATCCCCAATCAGGGACAGATGCCTCAAATGCCCATCGGAAGCATCGTGGAGACCAACTGCATCTTCTCAAACGATCAGGTTAAACCCGTGGTATCAAAGCCGCTTCCGATCACCGTGGCTAATCTCGTTTACCGCAATCTTGCCAACATTGAAGCCACCTACGAAGGTATTAAGGAGCGCGATCTTAATAAGATCTACGCCGCGTTTGCAAACCAGCCTCTCTGCGGCACCCTCACCATGGATCAGTCGAGGGAGCTGTTTAAGGAAATGTGCATCAATACCCGCAAGTATCTGGACGAATTCTACAAGCTATAAATCAGGTAGATCAAAAACTGATTCAAAAGCTATAAAAAGAGTCTTTCAAACGAGCTTATCAAGCCTTTCCGCAAATACTTCAAGAAAGGCTTCCTGCTCTTCTTTGAAAGACTCTTTATTCTGTCTTTCTATATGCTCAGATCTGATAAAACGAAGCCTCTCAGCCGCCCTTTCTGTCTTGATGGCCACCTGTATATATTCCGGCCCTATTGTCAGCAGCTTCATAGCATCTTCCGGGCTTAAATATCCGCTGCTTATGACTCCGAGGGTATCAAATATTGTGTCGTTTGCGATGGGGCCGATGACCACATCCGCAGTAAGGCCGTCCTTTGCTCTGCGATTGTTGAAGATATATTTAAACCAGTCCTCATTACGGTCAAAGGCATGCACATCAAGACCTGTCTCATCAAATTCATACACATTTACCACAGCATTATCCCTTGCCCAGCGATAGGTAAATTCCTCATCGGGGGTCAGATAAAATCCCCACCCGAAGTCGGCATTTTTCCTGCCATAGTGTATGTCGGGTCTTATTATCTCGCGGTCACTTGTATGATACAGGGTCCCGGAACAATATCTCACTGCTACGGTTTTCATTAGTTTACTCTCCGTATATATCAAAGCACTGCTTCGATCGATTTCTCAAGGGTTTCGGGTTTCTGTGAAGGTGAGAATCTGTCGATCACATTTCCGTCTCTGTCGATAAGGAACTTTGCGAAATTCCACTGGATCCTTCCGGGCTTCTGCTCCTTGAGATATACATAAAGAGGAGCCGCATCTTTTCCGTTCACCTTGATCTTTTCAAATCTGGGGAACTTGGTGTTGTATCTTAATGTACAGAAGCTGTCGATCTTTTCCGCATCACCGGGAGCCTGAAATGCAAACTGGTTGCAGGGAAAGTCGAGAATTTCGAATCCCTGATCGTGATACTTTTCATATAATGCTTCAAGCCCTTCATACTGGGGTGTGAGGCCGCATTTTGTGGCGGTATTTACCACAAGCAGCACCTTGCCTTTGTAACTGTCCAAAGAAACTTCATTACCCTTGTTGTCTTTCACCGTAAAATCATGTACATTCATTGCTGTTTTCCTTTCGCTGTCAGATTCTGCTTGTTTTTTGCATTGCCGCATGAGAACTTTCACGGCCTTTGTTATTATCTTTTGTCCTATTATATTGTGCGCAATGTATTTTGTCAAGAAGAATTCTCCCCACCTTCAAAAAACCTTATCCCCCATCAGGCACAGGCATATATAGTCGCCATCCGGCTCATCCATCCTAGTGCAGCTCTATATTGTCGGGCGGCGATGCCAGGCGCTTTACGGGCGCTGCCCACCTTACGCTGTTTATCAGGATCCTGCTGATATCCGGATGGTCGTACACGCGGTTTTCTTCATGCCCCGGCTGGAAATAAAAAATCTTTCCGTATCCTCGGGTAAAGGTACATCCGCTTCTGAATACCGCCCCGCCTGCAAACCATCCCATAAATACCACTTCATCGGGGCCGGGTATTGCAAAAGGCTCTCCGTACAGCTCTTCGTCTTCGAGCTCTATGCATCCGGGCACATCTTTCGCTATGGGGTGCGCCGGATTTATGCAAAACAGCTTCTCCCTGTCGCCGTGCTTCCAGCTAAGGGTGCAGGGCGTTCCCATCAGCCGCCTGAATACCTTGCTGAAATGCGCCGAATGCAGAGCGATAAGTCCCATCCCGCTGTGAACATGATCTATCACTCTCTGCACATTTTCATCCGTGACATCATCCTGCCTGGCATGACTCCACCAGATAAGCACATCAGTGTCCGATAATATTCCCTCGGAAAGGCCCTGCTCCGGTTCACCCAAAGTAGCGCAGCGGACGATCATATCATCCTCGGAAGAGAGTATCTTTTTTATGGCCCCGTGGATTCCTTCCGGGTATACTCTGCCTATTTCGGGGATCTTTCTCTCATGCTCGTATTCATTCCATACAGTAACTCTTATCATTCTACCCAGCCTTCCTTTCTCATGTTGAGAATGGATCTTTCCATGTTCTCAGCGTAGGAGCGGCTTCCGAAATGCTCGGCCACCACATATCCGTCATAGCCGCTCTCCGAAAGCACCCTCATCACCTCTCTTATCGGTATATCTCCGTCACACACCGCACAGGGATAGAGTATGCGTCCGTCTATACATTCGAGAGTATCACCCTCTCCCTTTCGGCTCCACAGGCGGTCTTTAAGATGTGCATGAACGATCAGCGGCAGGAACTTCTGCTGCGCCTTAAGGGCATCCTCCGCGCTGAAGATAAAGTTTCCCGTATCCAATGTAACCTTAAGACCCGGCGCTGCTTCAAGGAAGGACTGCATCCCATCCATGGTGGCGATGGGACTTAATGCATTATCATAATCTTCGATGGTCAGGGTAAGCCCGTTTTCATTTGCAAGCTCCGACAGTTGCCTCATGCCTTCATGCATTTTCTCAAGCTCGGCTTTATCATGATCCTTACCGGTGTAAAAGCCCGGGATCGCCATGATCTTTGAAGCCCCCAGGCGCCCGGCTATGCGGATATGATCCTCCATAAAAGCCTTGTCTATCCCCTTCTGCCAGCTGTAATTGCGGTAAATGCTGCTTACTGCCATACCCTTTTTCGCAAGAAGCTCCGTGCCCTCAAGGTCATCCGCATCAAGCTCCGCTGCTGAATATCCCAGCTTCACCGCCCACGCGATCGTATCCTCCACCGATTCTGCGCGCTCCCTTGCGGCCTGACAGATGTGATGAAAAAAAGTTCCCGCCTTGTATTTTTTTTGCTCAGCCATGTTGAAATCACTTTCTCGGGCTTTCCCCGTATCTTTTGACATAGGCTCTGTAGAAGGATGAATAATCCCCAAAGCCACATTTTTCCGCTGCTTCCCCTGCAGATGTACCCTCACCCAACATCTCTCTTGCCGCGATAAGCCTTTTTGCCGTAATGTATTCCCAGGGTGAAGCTCCTGTGGACTGTTTGAATATCCTTCCCACCTGGGAACGGCTCATATAGAACTTTTCTGCAAGCACCGAAACGGAGAGCTCGTCAAAAATATGTCCGTTCACATACTTCAGCATCTTTTCGGATGCCGAGCTCTTCCTGCTCTTTGCCCGGCTTCTGCCCTCGGTCTTTTCTCTGAATTCATCATCCAGCCTTGAAAGTATATCGATCAGGACCCGGTGCGCGGTTATCCTTCTGTCATATTCATCGGGATGCTCGCTGCACAGCTGTTCAAGCAGGCCTTCCAGCTCCGGCTTTTCGTAAAGATTACCCTCGCCCAGCGCCCTGTCCGTGTACAGGCGCATAAGGCGCCTCTCGGGATCTATATCGTCAAAGAAGCTTATGGGAAAGTTGACCGCATACCTCTCATATATCCCGTTTGTAAGAAGCTTTGCCCTGTGCACTTCCCCGGGGCGCATCACCAGAAGGCTCCCCCTTTTCATGCGGTATTCCGTACCTTCCACAAGGTAACCCGCATCTCCGTCTATAAAATAGTATATCTCACATCTGTCGTGAATGTGCGTGGTATATCCGCTGCCGTCCGCGTTTTCCTCACGGATATGCCTCGTGTATATTCCGTCAGCTTCATGCTCATAGAAAAACTCCATTCCCTCTTTCCTTCCAATCCGGCCATTTCTCCTACTGCTTAAAGTTAATCACACTCTGCGCTGATTTGCAATATTTTTGAGTAAATTTGCAATTTTAATGCAAATTATTTCATGATAGTATTTAAACAACAGATACAGATCCGATCATAACCTAAGTATTCAAATGCATATATTAAACACAGCATGATAACGATCACAGTTACAGGAGGATCCCATGAGATATAAACTTGCAGCATTCGCAGACGAAGCCTCTCCGAATATCGATGAACAGATAAAAGCCATGAAGGAAAACGGAATCAGCCTTCTCGAGATCAGGGGTGTCGACGGACAAAACATCGCAGACATCTCGATAGAAAAGGCAAAAGAAGTAAGATCCAAGCTGAGCGAAGCGGGGCTCTCCTGTTGGTCCCTGGGGTCTCCCTTTGGAAAGATAAGCCTTTCCGATGATTTCGAAAAGCATCTTGATTCCTTCAAACACGGCGTGGAGCTGTGCGAGGTGTTGGGCACAAAGCACATAAGGCTCTTTAGCTTTTACGGATCAGAAGGCCGCTTTGATGATGTGGCCGAAAGGCTGGGGAGATTCCTCGAGGCCGCAAAAGGCTCCGGCGTGATACTCTGCCACGAAAATGAAAAAGGAATCTACGGCGATATCGCTTCAAGGTGCCTCGAGATTCAAAAAAGCTTTCCTGAAATAAAGGCAATATTCGATCCGGCAAACTTCATTCAGTCCGGACAGGATACAAAAGAAGCATGGGAGATGCTGAGTCCCTACGTCGAATACATGCATATCAAAGATGCGCTGCCCGACGGTTCCGTGGTGCCTGCAGGCAAGGGAGCGGGAAATCTTCCTTTCCTTCTGTCTAAGTACAAGGGCGAGGTTCTAACCATCGAGCCGCACCTTACGGTATTTCAAGGGCTTGAAAAGCTTGAAGGGCAGGAAAAGAGCAAGGTGGGCGAATATGCTTATCCCGATTCATTCTCTGCATTCAAAGCTGCCGCAGATGCGCTGAAAGAACTGATAAAATAAACGGAGGATATTTTACATGGAGAAAGTAAGACTTGGAATAATCGGAGTCGGAAATATGGGTACCGGACATCTTAAAAGTGTGGTTGAAGGTCAGTGTCCCCGCATCGAAGTAACGGCAGTATCGGATATCGTGCCTGAAAAGCTAACCCGTGCAGGGGAGATCTGCCCTTCCGCAGAGCGCTTTGACGACACCATCAAAATGCTCGACAGCGGGCTTATAGACGCAGCTCTCATCGCTGTTCCCCACTATGATCATCCCACATTGGCGATCGAATGCTTTAAGCGCGGGATACATGTTATGACAGAAAAACCGGCGGGTGTGTATACCCGTCAGGTACGTGAGATGAATGCTGCTGCCGAAAAGGCGGGTGTGGTGTTTGCGATAATGTTTAACCAGCGTTCCAACCCCATATTTGCAAAAGCAAGAGAGATCGTTCAGAGCGGACAGCTGGGCGAGCTCAAAAGGATGGTATGGATAATAACCAACTGGTACAGAACCCAGAGTTATTACGATTCCGGCTCCTGGCGTGCCACATGGGACGGTGAGGGCGGCGGCGTTCTTTTGAATCAGGCTCCCCACAATCTCGATCTCTGGCAGTGGATATTCGGAATGCCTAAAAGGGTAAGAGCGTTCTGCTCCTTCGGCAAATATCATCATGTTGCCATCGAAGATGATGTAACGATCTACGGCGAATACGATAACGGTGCCAGCGCCACTTTTATAACCACCACCGGTGAGGCTCCCGGAACAAACCGCCTGGAAATATCGGGTGACAGAGGAAAGCTGGTGCTGGAAAATGCAACCCTTAAATGGACAAAGCTCAAAGTTCCGGAGAGAGAATTCTGCTTTACCAGCGAATCCGGATTTGCATGTCCGGAAACCGAGTACGAAGAGTTTACCGCACCCGAGCCGGATGGACATCCCATTCTTCTGAACAACTTTGCGGATGCTATCCTTGACGGAGCGCCCCTTCTTGCTCCCGGTTATGAAGGGCTAAATTCTCTTTCAATCTCAAATGCCGCATACGTATCGGCATGGACAGATGACTGGGCTGATATACCGGTCAGCGAAGAAATATTTGAAAAGCACCTTAACGAGCTCCGTGAGATTGAAAAAAAAAATCGCCCGGAAGGTAAAGCCTGATACAACTGCGGCTAAACCTTCCGAGCCTATAGAAAAGCTTAGAGAACGCTGGCGGGTGAGATGGTAAACCCGTCAGGATTCTCTGGTCTTTGCTCCCATGGCTTTCAGCTCTTTCTTACGTTCGTACATCATCTGATCCGCTCTCTCAAACGCATCATGGATCTGTTGGTCGCTGTCCTGAAGCACTGAATAACCGATTGATACCACAACCCCTTCTTTTGTGATATTATCCTCTATCACGCGGTTGATGGCATCCAGATCCTCATTCATCGTCTCAAATCCCTTGTCCTGCAGGATGATCGTAAACTCATCGCCCCCCACTCTGAACACGGCACCATGGTCGAAATGCTCGCACAGAAGATTGCTTGCATCCTTTATAAGCTGATCTCCCGCAGCATGGCCCTTTGTGTCGTTCACATGCTTAAGGCCGTTGATGTCACATACAAGCACCGCCAGCTTTCCGTCAAGGGTGCCATCCTGGATCCTGTTGTTCAGCATGCATTCGTACTCAGAATACGCATGCTTGTTCCTGATGCCCGTCATGGAATCCATGTTT
>JAEEGL013348690.1_pt1 | contig 15387 bp, 14 predicted proteins | sample 9134231 | NCBI WGS metagenome assembly JAEEGL01 (sample SAMN16246548, study PRJNA631951) | gut metagenome | biome: gut microbiome; feature: rumen; material: fiber-attached | host: Bos | place: Iran: Karaj | collected 2018-10 | reverse complement strand
TTGGAAAATCAAGTTTTGAGCCAAATCGCCAGAACCGTACCCGATGCGCTGGAGCCACGAAAGTTTGTAGAATCCTCTTGATTCTTTGTTCACAGTATCAGTTGACATAATGTTTTGTTTTGATAATTTTTGTTGCAAAATTATGATTTAGTGAGTGAAGAACAAAATAAAATCGTTATTTTTTGCTCCTAACGTGCCTATTTTTCCATAGTCCTTTATTTTCGCAACAAGTTTGCATTATCTTGATAAGTTTATTATTGGTGATTTTTATTTATGCTTTCTTAATTCATTTTTATGTTCAAAAATTTGTGAACACAATTGATTTTGTGTTATCTTTGCAAAAATATGGTTCACATTAGACTGTATAGTCTGATTATGTTTTCCATAAATAGAAACATAGTTTGGTTAAATAATAAATAATATGAAGAAGCTTATTGCATGTTTGTTTGTTGTGTTTGCATGGACTACAGTTTACAGTCAGCAGTATTTTGAAACTGATGTATTTAAAACAAAGAGTGGAAAAGAGATTAAGTTTTATGCTATTATGCACTCGTGCATACGTATTTCATATAATGGTATTGAAATTGAGATTGACCCTGTGGCTAAACTGAGAGACAGAATCGTTAATTATGCAGCTATGCCAAAGGCTGATTACATCTTTGTAACTCATGAACATGCAGACCACTATGATGCAGCGACCCTGAAACTGCTCTCAACAGAGAAAACACAACTTATTATGAATAAACGATGTGCTGATATGTTTATTGGTCTCAATGAATGTCTTGACAAAAATGGTTCTGTTCATGTTATGGCTAATAGTGACAGCCTGATTCTTGCAAATGATTTCACTGTTGAAGCTGTGCCTGCATATAATATAACAGAAGGCCGTTTGCAATATCACCCCAAAGGACGTGACAATGGATATGTTCTTACTATTGACGGTTTGCGAATCTATATTGCCGGCGATACTGAGGATATTCATGAGATGAAAGATATAAAGAACATTGATATAGCTTTCCTGCCTTGCAACCAGCCTTTTACAATGACGCCGGAGCAGTTGATGAAGGCAGCAAAAGTTATCACCCCAAAGGTCTTATTCCCTTACCATTATGGACAAACAGATGTCAGCAAGATTCCTGCTCAGCTGAAAAATGATGGTATTGATGTGAGAATCAGACATTACGAATAAGACATATTTAGGGAAAGTTTTTACAAAACAGTCGGTGGAATCATGATTTATTTGTAACTTTGCAGAAAAATTCGGGAAATATATGGGATTCTTTAATTTCTTCTCAAAGGAAAAAAAGGAAACGCTTAATCAAGGTCTGGAGAAGACAAAAGAGAGTTTCTTTGGTAAACTGACACGTGCCGTAGCTGGTAAGTCCAAGGTGGATGATGATGTCCTGGATAACCTGGAAGAGGTGTTGGTAACAAGTGATGTGGGAGTGGAAACCACGCTGAACATTATTCAACGTATAGAGGCTCGTGTGGCCAGAGACAAGTATGTTTCTACCAGTGAGTTAAACAATATTCTGCGTGATGAGATTTCTCAACTGCTAACAGAGAATAATACCGATGATACCGAGGGGTTTAAAATTCCTGAAGGTAAAAAACCATACGTTATTATGGTGGTTGGTGTAAACGGTGTAGGTAAAACGACAACCATTGGGAAGTTAGCATACCAGTTTAAGCAAGCTGGTTACAAAGTAATGCTTGGTGCTGCAGATACCTTCCGTGCGGCGGCCGTAGAGCAGTTGGTTATCTGGGGTGAAAAAGTTGGTGTACCTGTTGTGAAGCAGAATATGGGCAGTGATCCTGCCAGTGTTGCGTTTGATACTTTGAACAGTGCAATTGCTAATGATATTGATGTTGTTTTGATAGATACAGCAGGTAGATTACACAACAAGAAAGGACTGATGGATGAGCTCTCCAAGATTAAACGTGTGATGCAGAAGCTGAAATCCAATACACCAGATGATGTTATGTTGGTACTTGATGGCAGCACAGGTCAGAATGCGTTTGAACAAGCTAAACAATTCACGCAGGCTACCGATGTGACAAGTATGGCCATTACTAAACTGGACGGTTCAGCAAAAGGTGGAGTTGTAATCGGTATCAGTGATCAGTTTAAGATTCCTGTTCGCTACATTGGTTTAGGAGAAGGAATGGAAGATTTGCAAGGATTTAACCGCAGGGAGTTTGTGGATTCTTTGTTTAATCATTGATCATTATACATTTCATGAAAGTCCCTACAATAGATATTATTACACTTGGATGTAGCAAAAATCTGGTGGACAGTGAAAAGCTTATCCGTCAGTTGGAACTGAATGGATTCAATGTCACTCATGATGCAGAAAACCCTAAGGGTGATATAGCAATTATAAATACCTGCGGATTCATTGGAGATGCCAAGGAAGAGAGTATAAATATGATACTTGAAATGGCTCAGCGAAAGATAGATGGAAATCTTAAACAGCTGATTGTAATGGGTTGTCTTTCTGAAAGGTATCTTCGTGAGTTGAAAGTTGAATTTCCTGAAGTGGACAGGTTTTATGGCAAGTTTGACTGGGAACGTGTTATAACAGACTTAGGTAAGACTTATTATAAGGAATCATGTAACTCTAGGCACATCACAACTCCAAACCATTATGCGTACCTGAAAATCAGTGAAGGTTGCGACAGAACTTGTGCATATTGCGCAATTCCTATTATTACTGGTGCGCACAAAAGCAGACCCATCGAAGATATATTGTCTGAAGTTAAAGAGTTGGTACAATATGGGGTTAAGGAGTTCCAGATTATTGCCCAAGAACTTACCTATTATGGACTCGATTTATACAAAGAACGTAAGATCGCTCAACTGATAGAACAAATTGCCAACATTCCTGGCGTAGAATGGATTCGTTTACATTATGCTTACCCGACACATTTTCCCATGGAGTTGTTGAAAGTTATGGCCAAATATGATAATGTCTGCAAGTATCTTGATATTGCCCTTCAGCATTGCTCTGACGGTATGCTTTCTGCTATGCGAAGAAATATCACAAAGGATGAAACGTATACTTTACTTTCAACCATAAGAAAAGAGGTTCCGGGAATTCATATACGTACAACGCTGATGGTGGGTTTTCCTGGTGAAACTGAAGACGATTTTGCAGAGTTAACGGAATTTGTCAAGTGGGCAAAATTTGAAAGAATGGGTGCTTTTGCCTATAGTGAAGAAGACGGGACATACGCAGCAAAACACTATAAGAATAATGTTCCCGCAGAAATTAAGAAGGCAAGACTCAGTAAACTAATGCGTATTCAAGAGAATATTAGTGCAGAACTCCAGGAAAATAAGGTAGGTGAACGATTTAAAGTTATTATAGATCGACTTGAAGGTAACTTCTATGTAGGAAGAACAGAATATGACTCGCCAGAAGTAGATCCTGAGGTTTTAATCTGTAGAACTGGTGTTCCTGAATTGCAAATAGGCGAGTTCTATAATGTTAAGATAGACGGCGCAGAGGAATTTGACCTTTATGCTCATGTTGTTTAAGTAGAATATAATTGATATGAACAATAAGGAATTAATATCGGCATTAAGTGATAAAAGCGGATACAGTTTAAAAGAAACTGCCCAGATGCTGAATGATGTCATCGGTGTAATAACCAATGAATTGGCTTGTGAAAATACAGTTGGTATTACTGGCTTTGGCTCCTTTGAGGTTAGAAAAAAAATGGAAAGAGTTTTGATTAACCCTTCTACCAAGCAACGTATGCTGGTTCCACCCAAGATGGTTGTTAGTTTTAAACCTAACGCTAGCATGAAAGAAAAGGCCAATAGTAAATAAGTTGTGTTATGGAAGGTAAAGTATTGCTTCAAGATTTAGCTCAGTCGTTAGCCACCAAAAGAAACATAAAATCAAAAGATGCAGAATTGTTTCTGAAAGCATTTTTTGAAACCATCAGTGCTGGTATTCTACAAGATAAAATTGTTAAAATAAAAGGACTGGGTACCTTTAAAATGATAGAGGTACAGGAACGTGAGAGCGTGAATGTAAATACAGGAGAACGAATAGTCATCCCCGGACATTCCAAAATATCCTTCACACCTGATACTGAATTAAAAGAGCAAGTGAACAAACCATTTGCATTGTTCCAAACTGTTGTCATAAATGAAGGAACATCACTAGAGGATATGGAGAAATTAGATGGTTCTATGCTATCTGATAGTTTCCAGGAATCAGAATTAATGGATCAACAGAGTGTCCAGGAAGTCCCAACAATTCCAATGGCACCAGACGGACTAGTTGCTGCGAGAGAACAGGAAATTTCTGAATCTCCAGAAATACAGGAAGTATCAGAAGTTAAGGATGTAACAATCGAATCAAAAATACAAGAATTGCCACAAGATTCTGATAATGTATTAACATCAACTTTACACACTACACATATTTCCCCCAAAAAGCCCGAATGGTGGTATATAAGTTCTGCTATGCTGGCATTGCTATTTGCTTTTTTTTGGATTGTGTTTCTTGTCGGATATTTATTAGGCTCGTACAATTTGTTTAATATTAATCCGTTTGTGAATAAACCTGTTCATGAATCCTTTGTAATGGTTGATACCGTATTCGTTGAGAGAAATACAGAGCCTGATACAATGATGATCCATGCTATTGAAGATTCATTAAGAAATGTTATTCGGGAAGAAAATAAAACAGATAAAGAACAACCTCTTGTTACAGTTCCTAAGCCTGTAAAGACAACAACTATCTCCGTTTCAGACAAGAAACAAGTGCATACATACTATGAAATAATCGGGCAAAAAGGAGTTAGAAGAATCAAATGGGGTGATTATCTACTTAAGATAGTAAGAGAAGAGTATGGAAACGAGGATGCACTGAAATATGTTATATCATATAATAAATTCGCCGACCCTAACAATTTGCCTATCGGAACCGAGATAAAGTTGCCGAAATTAAGAGAAAAATAACACACGCTGTTACGTGTGCCTCACCTTTTAACAGAATTAAACATTAGTATAACTCTTTTTGCATTTTGAGTGTTGTATATATCTTTGAAAAGCAGTAATTTTGTGCGCAAATTAAAATAATACAATACAAAAAAATGGCAGAATCAATAGATATTCGTGAACTTAATGAACGAATAGAGAAACAAAGTAGTTTTGTAACCAATTTGGTTACAGGAATGAATCAGGTGATTGTCGGTCAGAAACACCTTATTGAGTCTTTACTTATTGGTCTTCTCAGTGACGGTCATGTATTATTAGAAGGCGTACCTGGATTGGCTAAGACAAAAGCTATTAAAACCATGTCTCAGCTTGTGGATGCAAAGTTTAGCAGAATTCAGTTCACTCCAGACTTACTTCCGGCTGATGTTATAGGAACAATGATTTATAGTCAGAAAGACGAGAAGTTTATGGTTGAACAGGGTCCGATATTTGCAAACTTTGTTTTAGCTGATGAAATTAACCGAGCTCCTGCTAAAGTTCAAAGTGCATTGCTCGAAGCAATGCAGGAGCGTCAAGTTACCATTGGTAAGACAACTTTTAATCTGCCTAAGCCTTTTTTGGTACTTGCTACCCAAAACCCCATTGAGCAAGAAGGAACCTATCCTTTACCTGAAGCACAAGTTGACCGTTTTATGCTAAAGGTAGTTATAGACTATCCTAAGTTAGAAGAGGAGAAACTGATTATACGTCAGCAGATTTCCGGTTCTGGTGATAATGTTACTCCTGTTGTTTCGACAGAAGACATAACAAAGGCTCGCGAGGTTGTTCGTCAAGTTTATATTGATGAGAAGATTGAACAGTATATTGCCGATATAGTTTTTGCTACCCGTTATCCTGAAAAATACGGTTTGAAAGAGATTAAAGACTATATCGAATTCGGTGCATCTCCACGTGCTAGTATTAATTTAGCTCTTGCATCACGTGCAAATGCCTTCATTAAACATCGTGGATATGTTATACCCGAGGATGTTAGGGCAGTTGCTTTCGATGTGCTTCGTCACCGTATCGGCTTAACTTATGAAGCAGAAGCCAACAATGTTACTAGCGAGGAGTTAATTAGTAAGATTATCAACAAGGTAGAAGTTCCTTAATTCTGTTATCTGTGGATACATCTGATATCTTAAAGAAGGTTAGACAGATTGAAATCAAGACCAAGGGCTTGAGTAACAATATCTTTGCAGGAGAATACCATTCTGCGTTTAAAGGACGTGGTATGGCCTTCAGTGAAGTGCGTGAGTACCAATATGGTGATGATATCAGGGATATAGAATGGAATGTTACAGCCCGTTTCAACAAGCCATACGTAAAAGTTTTTGAGGAGGAACGCGAACTGACCGTTATGTTACTTATTGACGTCAGTGGAAGCCTTGACTTTGGAACACAGAAACAGACTAAACGCGAAATGGTTACAGAGATTGCAGCAACATTGGCATTCTCGGCGATCCAGAATAACGATAAGATAGGCGTTGTTTTCTTTTCTAATAAAATAGAAAAATTTATTCCTCCCAAGAAAGGTCGAAAACATATTTTATATATTATTCGTGAACTGCTTGATTTCAAACCCGAGAGTAACAAAACTGATATTGGTTTTGCTCTACAGTATATGACTCAGGCTATTAAGAGACGATGTACGGCTTTTGTGATTAGTGATTTCATAGAAAAAAATGATTTTTGTCAGACATTGTCTATCGCAAACAGAAAACATGATGTTGTGGCTATTCAGGTTTATGATAAAAGAATTGCAGAATTGCCTAATATTGGTCTTGTGAAAATGCGTGATGCTGAAACAGGAGTTGATTTAGTGGTTGATACTAGCAGCAAGAAAGTTAGAGATGCTCAGTTCCGATGGTGGACAAATATGAACCTTAAACTGAAAGATACCTTTAACAGAAGTAATGTTGATTCTATCAGTATTCGTACAGATCAAGATTATGTAAGTTCTCTTATGTCACTATTTGCACAAAGAGGATAAAATTAACGAAATAAGATTATTATGCGTTTTAATAGATTTCTGCTTTGCTTGATTTTAATGTTGCCTGCGATAAACAATATTGCACAGGTTCTTGTCAATGTTAAAGTAGATAGTTTGCAACTCTTTATTGGTGAACAGACCGACATAACTCTTGGAGTAACATTAGGGACAAAACAAAAGTTACAGTTGCCAGCTTTGAAAAATGGAGACCAATTGATTCCGAATATCGAAGTGGTAAATGTTCAGCGCCCTGATACTAATCTGTTTGATGAGGGAAAACGCATGGAAATCATTCAGCGTTATACCATAACAGCATGGGATTCTTCATTGTATTATTTGCCTCCTTTCGAAGTTTATGTGGATGGGAAAAAATATAAATCGAAGAGTTTAGCCGTAAAAATATATACTGTAGACATAGATACGCTTCATACTGACCGTTTTTTCCCACCTAATGGCATTATGGAAGTCCCGTTTTCATGGAATGATTGGAAAGGAATTGTTTTAGGGTCGTTTTTTGTTGTAATCCTTTTAATAATTTGTGTTGTTTTATATTATCATATTATAAACGGTAAGCCTATTGTAAGGATTATCCGCAGGAAAAAACATCTACCGCCCCATAAGGTTGCTATCAATGAGATAGAACGTATTAAAGCGGACAAGAAATGGGCAGATGAAGATAGTAAGGAGTATTATACTTTGCTAACAGATACATTACGTACTTATATTAAGGATCGCTATGGATTCAATGCAATGGAAATGACGTCAGCCGAGATTATTAATCGTTTGATTGCTGATAAAAATGAGGAGGCATTGTCTGAGTTGCGTGAAATATTCACAACAGCCGATTTGGTTAAATTTGCCAAATACAATACCCTCATAAATGAAAATGACGCGAACTTGGTTGCTGCTTTGGAATATATCAACCAAACCAAACAAGAGGTTGACCCCAATGCAAAACCAGAACCGGAAATAATAAAAGAAACTGATAAGAAAAGAATGAATCAGGTTCTCGCTATGAGAATAATAATGGGAATGCTGATATTAATAGCTGTATGTTTAACATGCTGGCTGATTTGGCGTTCTGTTGACATATTACTGTAGAAATATATAATTATGATATTTGCTTCTCCTGCATACTTTTTTCTACTTTTGCTACTGATACCATATATCATCTGGTATCTGTTTCAGCATCTTAAATCAACACCTTCCGTCAGGGTCAGTAGCTTGTATGGATTATATCATGCTCCAAGGACATTGCGAAATTATCTGCTCCATCTGCCTTTTCTGTTGCGGATAGCATGCTATATTCTTGCTATAATTGCTTTGGCAAGACCTCAAACCACCAATAACTGGAGCACTAAGCAAACGGAAGGAATAGACATTATGCTTTGCATGGATGTCAGTACCAGTATGTTGGCAGAAGATTTAAAGCCAAACCGTATTGAGGCAGCTAAAGAAGTTGCTATTCAGTTCATAAACGGAAGACCCAATGACAATATAGGTCTTACACTTTTTGCCGGTGAAGCTTTCACACAATGCCCAATGACAGTTGACCATGCGGTCTTGCTGAATTTACTGAATGGCATGAGGGTAGATATGGCACAAAACGGAATGATAGAAGACGGTACCGCTATAGGTATGGGTATAGCCAATGCTCTTACTCGTCTTAAAGATAGTAAAGCTAAAAGCAAAGTGATAATTTTATTAACAGACGGAACAAACAATAGAGGACAGATAAGTCCGAATACTGCAGCTGATATAGCTAAAACATACGGTATTCGAGTTTACACAATTGGTGTAGGTACAAATGGAACTGCAAGATACCCAATGCCTGTTGCCGGACATATTGAATATATGAATGTTCCTGTTGAGATAGACACTAAGACACTTGCTACAATTGCTAAGAAGACAGACGGAGAGTTTTATCGAGCAACTAATACCCAGAAACTCTTTGAAGTTTATAAAGAAATCGACAAATTGGAGAAGACAAAGATGAATGTGAAGAAATACTCAAAAAAATTTGAAGCATTTGGTGTTTTCATCTTTATCTCTCTCGTTTCATTAATATTGGAATTGGTATTAAAACATACATATTTGCATAGAATACCATAAATGACATTTGAATATGCTTAGATTTGAATATCCTAATCACTTATATTTGCTTCTGGTATTAATTTTATTGATACTGTTACATTATTATTCTGCTTTTATGAGGCGGAATAAATTAAAGACTTTTGGAGAAATAAACCTTATAAAAAACTTACTGATTGATGTCTCTTCATGGAAGCTTGAAGTTAAGTTTTGGTTATGCATACTTTCTCTTTCAATGTTTATTATTGCTTATGCTCGCCCTCAGTTTGGAACAAAGATAGACAAACGCGAACGGATGGGAATCGAAGCCATTATAGCGATAGATGTCAGCAATTCAATGTATGCTGAGGATGTTAAACCTAACAGGTTGGAGAAAGCAAAGATGATGATGAGTAATATGGTGGATGGCATGAAAGATGATAAAGTTGGACTTGTTGTCTTTGCTGGACAGGCATTTACTCAGATACCTATTACAAGCGATTATGTAAGTGCAAAGATGTTCTTGGAAACAATTTCTCCATCTATGATATCAGTTCAGGGAACTGATATTGCCGAGGCTATTCGTCTTTGTTGTAGAAGTTTTACCCAACAAGATGATGTCGCAAAAGCAATCTTCCTTATAACTGACGGAGAAGATAACGAAGGTGGTGCTATTGAAGCAGCTGAAGCCGCGGCAAAATCCGGTATTAGGGTTTATATGTTGGGAATTGGTGATCCACTGGGTGCACCCATTCCTATCCCTGGCACAAATCAATATATTATTGATGATGAAGGTAATACGGTTGTTTCAAAATTGAACGAAGAGATGTGCCGTGAGATAGCTAAAGCTGGTAATGGTTCGTATATCTTTGTTGACAATAGTACTTCAGCACAGAAGAAATTATCTGAACAAGTTGATAGATTGGCTAAATCCAAGATTGAAAGTCAGATATACAGCGAGTACGATGAACAATTCCAAGGGTTTATCATATTAGGACTTTTATTCTTGATACTGGAGGTGTTCTTTCTGGAACGCAGCAGCCATCGCAAATTATTTTCTAATCTTCTTAAGAATAGAGATTATGTCAAATAGAATTATATCTTTATTAATATGTTTTGTATCTTGTCTGTGTGTTCTTGCACAGAACGATAGGGATCATGTGAGAAGGGGTAACAGACTAACACGAGATACTTTATACCAGAAGGCACAAGTGGAGTATCAGAAAGCTATCGAGGCGGATAACACTAACGCTATTGCTCATTATAATCTAGGCAATGCCTTTATGTATCAAAATAAAGCTGAAGATGCCCTTAAAGAATTTGATACTGCATCTAAGTTTGAAAGAAATAAAATCCGTTTGTCTAAGATTTATCATAACATGGGTGTTTTGTTACAGTCTGCAAAACAATATGACAAGGCTCTTGCTTTTTATCAATATTCGTTGAGAAATAATCCTGCCTGTAATGAAACAAGATACAATTATGCCCTCTGTCTTTATCTAATGAAAAAGAATGGAGGAGGGCAAGATAATAATGACCAGCAACAGGATAAGAATGAAAAGAATGACAAGAAAGAACAGGATAAGCAGAATAAAGAAAATCAGAATAAAGAAGATAAACAAAATCAAAAAAATCAACAGGAAGAACAAAAACCTGATATGAGCAAAGAAAATGCAGAGCAGATGCTGAAGGCTGCAATGCAAGATGAAAAATCTACTCAGGAAAAAATGCAACGTGCACTTCAGCAACCACAAAGAAAGCATTTGCAAAAACAATGGTAAAGTAATAGAATATGAAAAGATTATACTCCATATTTACTCTATTTTTCCTCATTGCAGAATTTGTTTCTGCACAAGTAACACTTAAAATCCAAGCACCATCTCAAACAGAAGTTGGCAGAAGAATCAGAATTAGTTATGTTGCAAACACACAGGATGTTGAGGATATACATGTTGGAGAATTTCCTGGTTTTAATGTCATTTATGGACCAAGTACCAGCAGTTCAAGCAGTTTTTCCATGATTAATGGAAAAACGACTCAAAGTAGTTCACTAACATTTACATATACACTTGTTGCAACAGAAGAAGGGAAATTCACTCTTCCTGCTGCAGCCATTAAGGTCGGTGGAAAAACATATAAGAGTGGAACTGCTGTAATAGAAGTCTTGCCATCTAGCGGAGATACCCAAGGAAATAATCAACAATCACAAAGTGGAAGAGCTCAAAATAACAGTTCATCACGCCAGAGAAGTCAGGCAAGCGCATCTGATATAGGTAGTAAGGAACTTTATATGACTGTAACTGCAAGTAAAAAGAGAATTTTTGAGCAGGAAGCAGTTCTCTTAACATATAAACTATACACGCTTGTTAACATTCAGCAAATAGCCGGCGAAATGCCGCAATTAGACGGATTCCATGTTCAAGAGGTAGATTCCAAAGCCCAAATGTCATTGAAGTATGAACGTGTTAATGGCAGAAATTATGGAACAGCAGTATGGCGCCAATATGTTCTTTTTCCCCAGAAAACGGGGAAACTAAGGGTTCCTAGTATATCTTTCGACTCTCAGATTGAGATCCAAAACACCAGTATGGACCCATTTGATATTTTCTTTGGCGGTGGTTCCCTTTCACAGATTGTTAAAAAAAGTATTGTCGCACCTGCTATTGATATTGAAGTTTTGCCTTTACCAACACCAAAACCCGCCAATTTCGCTGGTGCTGTCGGCAAATATACTATTTCGGGCCAGTTAACCCCAGAACAGGTTAATGCTAATGATGCTGCTACCCTCCGCTTGACAGTAAGTGGCCAGGGTAATATGAAATTGATGAAAGCTCCAAAGGTAAACTTCCCGCAGGACTTTGAAATATATGATCCTAAAGTTTCGGATAAGACAACAAATACATCATTTGGAGCCAAAGGAAATGTTGTTTATGACTATGTTGTAGTACCACGCCATGGTGGTAAATTCAATATAGCTCCTGTTGAATTTTGTTATTTCGATCCCGATGCGCAATCCTATAAGACTCTTAAGACTGATTCTTTTACAATTGCTGTTGCGAAATCAAAAACAACAGGCTCTTCGAATTATCATGAACAGGAAGACTTGAAAGTTCTGAATAATGATATCAGATTTATTAAATTGGGTAAATTCGAAAATTCAGACTCAGACATCTCATTCTTTGGTAGCAAGTCCTATTGGATGTTTTATTTTGTATCGTTTGGTTTATTCATCCTTCTTTTAGCCCTCTTTAACAGACAAATAAAAAAGAGCAAGGATGTATCTGGTATGCGTGTGCAAAAGGCAAGCAAGGCTGCTTCTAAACGATTGAAAACTGCATCAAAATTATTGAAGCAACATCAGAGCGAAGCATTCTTTGATGAGGTTATGAAGGCTCTCTTAGGATATGCTGGAGATAAACTGAATATTCAGAAATCTGACCTGAACAAAGAAAATGTAAGTGCTTCTTTACAATCATTTGGAGTAGAACAGAATTTGGTAAATTCGTACATGAATATTATTAGTGAATGTGAGTTTGCCCGTTACGCGCCAGGTGATCCTGATGCTACAATGGAGAAGATATACGCCTCTGCATCTAATGTTATTAACGAACTTGATTCTGCAATTAAAAAGAAATAAGATTACTATATGAAACAATATATCATAATATTATCCTGTTTAGTATCGTTTGCATTAAATACTTTTGCAGATGAAAGAGTTGCATTGAAAGCTCAGGCAGATTCCGCTTATTCACATGAGCAATATGATAAAGCAATCAAGTTATATGAAAAGCTTGCCAAAGAGACAACAGACTATAAGATTTTTTATAATTTGGGCTGCTCTTATTACAGAACAGATAATATAGCAAAGAGCATTCTATGGTTAGAGCGTGCTTCACGACTTAATCCAAGTGACGAAGATGTGCAGTTCAATCTATTATTAGTTCGAAATAAGACAATTGATAAGATTACACCGAGACATGAGATGATTATTTTTTCTTTATTCAAAAAACTGGTTAATTTAATGAGTCTCAAAAGTTGGAGCATAGTTTGTATATCTCTGTTTATTTTCTCATTTGTCTTTGTATCATTGTTTTTCTTTTCCAATATTTTATCTCTGCGTAAGATAGGCCTTTTCATGTCTATTTTATGTATAGTATTGTGTATCATTGGAAATATCTGTGCTTACCAACAATGTTCATTGGCAAAGAATCATGCCAATGGTGTTATTATGGCTCCAGCTGTAACAGTAAAAAGTACTCCAACTGAGAGTGGCAGTGATCTTTTTGTTATTCACGAAGGAACGTGTGTGGAAATAATAGACTCCAGTATGAAAGACTGGTTCGAAATACAAATTGCCGATGGCAAGATAGGATGGATACAAAAGAAAACCCTTGAACTAATATAATTGAATTATGAGTATTTTAGACCAATTAATTGAGTTTGACAAGTCCTTGTTGCTCTTCATGAACGGAAGTGATTCGTTATTCATAGATGGTTTCTTTTTGACATTAACTAAAACTTCTACATGGATTCCGCTTTTTGTTTGCATGTTATATGTCGTATTAAAGAATAATAATGCCAAGCGATGTTTTATACTACTTGGATTAACAGTTCTGTTAGTTGTAGCTACCGACCAGTTTTCAAGTGGTTTTTGCAAACCTTTTTTTCATAGGTTCAGGCCTTCTCAAGATCCGTCATTATCTAATCTTGTGGATATGGCTAGCAACTATAGGGGCAGCTTATATGGCTTTATTTCCGGTCATGCTACAAACACATTTTCAATTGCCCTGTTCTTTTCTTTGATTTTCAAAAATGCAAGAACTACGGCTGTCCTGTTCTCATGGGCAATACTTTCTTCATATAGTAGAATATATCTGGGACTTCATTTCCCCGGTGACATTCTTGCTGGTATTGTATCTGGTAGTCTTATAGCTCTGTTTTTTTATTACATCTATCAATTATTATTAAAGAAATTCTGTTTTCAAAGAAATAATTTTTCTTCACTATTTACTTCAACCGGATATATGAAGAAAGATTTCATAATATTGCATATTGTATTTTTGGCAACGCTATTATTCATTGTTTGTGCTGGTATATACTATGCTTTCATGCATTAATAATGTAATGATTATAACTTGAGGAACTTACTTTATATCATATCTATAGTCCTTCTGCTCGTTTGTTGCAGAAGTAATGAATCCAAAGAACAATATTCTGCGGATTACTATAACACTATATCTTATGAGACAAGGTATTCCGATATAGATTCTTCATATATTGCTGCAAAAAAGGCTTATGCTTTCTCAAATAATTACGAAGATGGGAGAAACGAAGCAATAAACAATCTTGCATATGTTTATTATCAGCAGATGAAGTATGACCATTCCATTCGTTTGCTCAGGAAAGTCTTAAACCAATCTCGTAACCAGATAGAACTGCTTTGTTCTGATGTTATGATGATGAAAGTGATGCAACGTATAGGAAATGGTTATGAATTCTTCAGATGCAGAAATAGTGCTCTTAAGAGATTGGCAAGAATAAATGAGCGTATCAATGACCTTTCCGAACACCAATTGCGTAGGGTTCATTATGCCAATACGGAATTACACATAGTTTCTTCTACCTATTATTATTATCTTGGACAGGACTCTTTGGCTCACGATGAAATTAATTCTATTTCTAATCAGATCAGGTTAGATAATGATACTACACAGTTCCTTTATTATCATTACATGTTAGGTAGTGGTGGGTTAATAAAAGGTAACAAACCCGATGTTAAACTTCAGGAATTAGATCACCTTTTACGTGCATACACACTTTCAAAAGCAAAGGGAATAACCTATTTTGAGGCTAACTCTTTGCAGTCTTTTGCAGAGATGCTCATTGACTCTTTTAGTGTCAATATCATTAAGCAATACAGAAAGGATGCATATAATTACATCAAAGATCAGGTTTTAGATGAAAGCATAACTGATTCTGTCGAGATACAAAGAGCCTTACCTTTGGCACTGGCTTCAAAATCGCTGCATTTGTTTGTCAGGTACAAGGATTTGTTCCAGACGGCTTGCTTGTACCGTACCCTTGGTGACATCTATTTCTCGGATGGCAGTTATCTGAAAGCCCATCAAAACTACATAGCGGCATTGTCTTTGGTGCATAGCCAGCAGAAGCGTTCCAGTAAGAGCATCATAGCATGGATGGCAGGCATTCATGAACGTCTGAGCCTTTCATACAGTTCTATCGGCAACAAGGCTCTCTCGGACTATCACCGAAATATCTATCTTGATCTGTTGGATTATTCCCGCCAAAACAAGGAGTTGGATATCCG
>JAEEGL011943368.1_pt1 | contig 15387 bp, 11 predicted proteins | sample 9134231 | NCBI WGS metagenome assembly JAEEGL01 (sample SAMN16246548, study PRJNA631951) | gut metagenome | biome: gut microbiome; feature: rumen; material: fiber-attached | host: Bos | place: Iran: Karaj | collected 2018-10 | reverse complement strand
TCCGGTTCCGGTGGTTGGAAGGCCTTCGCCTTTTTCCGATTCTCTACCTTTTTCTTCATATTCTTGGCACGCTTGCCCTTTTTGTCCAAGGTGTTTAGCTTGGTGCCCTTTTTATGCTCCTCATAAGCCTTCTCAATGGCCTGTTCACGCTGAGCATCCGTCAAGAGCTCCAAATCTTCCTCCACTTCTAACTGCTGAAGATTCTTTTCTACCTGAATATGATTGGCATTGAGATTCATATCCTGTTGCATATCCAGGGGTTGCTGCATAGGGTCGGACATAATCTGGGTCGTATCCTCAATATTCGCAGTTTCTAAAATATTCTTGTTTTTTTCAAGCTCCAATTTTTTAAATTCATCCATATCACCACTCCTTCAATTTGCCACTCTCTGTTGTTTTATTATACACGATATACTCTTTTATGTTAAAAAATTGTTCCTATAGCACTAGAAGACAGAGGGCCATTCCTCTGTCTTCTTTTAAATTTCTTATGCCTGTGGTTTTGCAGCTGCTGCCTGTTTTTTCCTTGCAACCATAATCTGTTCCTTCAACTGTAAGCACTTGTCTTTAACACGTGCTGCAGTATTCGGAGACGTAATCAAACGAGATACCAGTTTTAAAGCGGTATCGTAATCTTTAAAATAAATGGACATATTGGCAAGCATAAACTCTAAGGTATTAGAATCCATTCCATAAAATGGCGGTGTCTCCTTAGACATACACTGGGTAAATCCATCATACGCCTGCTGATAGAACTGAAGCATCTCTTCCTTCATGGCATTCTTTGCAGCCAACTCTTCTTCTGTTCCCTCCGGCATCTCCTTTAATAAAGCTCTCTGTAACCAAGAAATCTTTAAGCAGATGTATGCCTTTTCAGAAAGTTTTACGCGCTTTACCATAGCGGAAACCAGTGCCAATTTATATCTGTCAATCGCTTCTTCATAAGTATAAGTAGATCTTTCCACAGCACGAGGCTGAGCCTTAAAGTTCTCTCCTACCTGCTCGCGAATCCACTTAATCTGGGTATTGGAAAGTGGCTCAAAGGTCTTTGTCATGGCTGCATAACCGCAGTCCGGGCAAACCACCACGTCATACTTAATGGTATCAATGCCTTCATGACGGGGACGTAAATCAAACTCCTGACCAATCTTTTTTGCCTTACCGGTCTTCACCAAAAGTGCTTTAAACTTATGGTCGCAAACCGGGCAGGTATATTCCTTGGCTAAAAGTAGTTCTTCTTCCGTTAATGCTTTCGGTGCTGCTTTTTTCGGTGCTGCCTTTTTTGTGTTTTTCTTTTGTGCATCCTTGGTGATATCAACGTTTTCCGCCTTGATACCGAACTTTTCCAATCCTGCTAATAAATTCATATTATACCTAAACTTTCTTAATTGTTTGCTGGCAACTTAAAGGAGCTCTTCAAAGACACAATACGGTTAAACACCGGTGCCCCTTCTTTCGAATCCTTGGAATCCACGGTAAAGAATCCGTTTCGTACAAACTGGAAGCTGTCATAAACCTTTGCATCCATTAATGAAGGTTCCACCAGCGCTTCCTTTACCACCATAAGTGAATTCGGATTTAAATTCAGGCTACCATCTTCATTATAAACGCCAAGCTCTTCATCAACAATATTTTCATACAAACGAACTTCTGCTTTTTTTGCTGTAGTAGCTTCCACCCAGTGGATGGTGCCCTTTACTTTACGTCCGTCCGGGGCATTTCCGCCCTTTGTTTCCGGATCGTATGTACAGTGAATTTCTGTCACATTTCCGTTTTCATCGGTTTCGTATCCGGTGCAAGTCACAAAGTAAGCATTCATTAAACGAACTTCATTGCCCGGGAAGAGTCTGAAGTACTTCTTCGGAGGCTCAATCATAAAGTCCTCTGCTTCGATGTAAAGCTCACGGGAGAATGCCACTTCTCTTTCGCCCAAAGCTTCATTTTCCAGGTTATTCTGTACGGACAGCATCTCAACCTGTCCTTCCGGATAGTTATCAATGATAAGTTTTACCGGATGAAGCACTGCAAAAGCACGTGGGCGCTTCATCTTTAAGTCCTCGCGGATACAATACTCAAGCATTGCATACTCTGCTGTAGACTGTGCTTTTGACACACCACAAAGTTCCACAAACATCTGAATGGATTCCGGTGTAAAACCACGACGGCGAAGTCCTGCGATGGATACCAGTCTCGGATCGTCCCATCCGTCTACAATACCGTCTTCTACCAGCTTTTTGATATAACGCTTACCGGTAACCACGTTGTTTAAGTACATCTTTGCAAACTCAATCTGACGTGGCGGCATTTCGTACTCTAACTCGCGAACCACCCAATCATAAAGCGGTCTGTGATCCTCAAACTCCAAGGTACAAATACTGTGTGTAACACCTTCGATGGCATCCTCGATAGGATGAGCAAAGTCGTACATTGGATAGATGCACCACTTATCGCCGGTATTGTGATGATGCATGTGCGCCACGCGATAAATAATCGGGTCTCTCATGTTGATATTCGGTGAAGCCATATCAATCTTGGCACGAAGTACCATGGAGCCGTCCTCGTATTTGCCGGCTTTCATGTCTTCAAAAATCTGTAAGTTTTCTTCGATGCTGCGATCGGAGTTCGGGTCCTTTTTACCCGGCTCAGTTAAAGTACCGCGGTATTCACGAATCTGATCTGCGCTTAAATCGGAGCAATATGCCTTACCTTTTTTGATAAGCTTTACAGCCCCTTCATACATCTGGTCAAAATAGTTGGATGCAAAATAAAGGTGATCACCCCAGTCTGCTCCAAGCCACTGAATATCTTCTTTAATGGACTCTACAAACTCGGTTTTTTCCTTGGTCGGGTTGGTATCGTCAAATCTTAAGTGGAAGGTTCCGTTATACTCTTTTGCAAGTCCGGAGTTTAATAAAATGGACTTTGCATGGCCGATGTGCAAGTAGCCGTTTGGCTCAGGTGGGAAACGAGTCACCACATGGTCGTAAACGCCTTCCGCAAGGTCTTTATCTATTTCGTTTTCTATAAAATTTCTGCTTACTCTTTCTTCGCTCATTATCTTATCCTTACTATCTATAATCTACTTTCCACCTCCCGCAGGGCACCCCACATGCTGCCTCGGCCGCTTCCGCTTTTCCTCGTTGCATGGTCCGTCTCATCTTCCGATTCGGTCGGTGCTTCTGCTTCGCAGAGGTGTCCACTGGACACCCGCACCCCCTGCTCGCGGTGGATAATTATTCTTTAATATGTGTATGTGTGAAAAGATGTTCACTACAGTATTCGTACGCGCCATTGCACTTACTGCAGTAACGGAACTCCAATTCCGGGTTGGACACATCCGTACGTCCGCAGATTGCGCACTTATGGCGCACAAGCTGTCGCGGTGCCGGCTGCACCGGTATTTTACTCTGATTTTGCGGCTGCTGGGCCTTTCCGTAGGGGCTTTGATTCATGCCACGCTGGTAAGCCATTTTCCGCTTGATTTCCTTAGGTGAAACCCGTCGTAAGTTTCTGGTGGACAGGAAGAAAATCACAAAGTTTAAAAGTGAACTGATGATCGCCACTCTTCCGCCCCAGTCGGAAACCAACAAATCAAATCCCACAAATACAAGATATACAATGGACATCCACTTCATCTTGATGGGAATCAAAAAATACAGCATTACTTCCATATTCGGATAGCACATGGCAAAGGCCAAAAATATGGACAAATTGATATAGTGGGTGGAGATGTTATTTCCCATAGCCACCAAATCACCAATGATGTAATAGTTAATCAAATAGTAAACAAAGGCACCGATAATGGTAAACAGCATACCGCCGAAGATATACACATTAAATCGAAATGTGCCGATGGTCTGCTCTAAGATGCGTCCCAGCTGCCAGTAGAAGTAAATCATGATTCCCGCGAAAAGCAAAGAAACCATACCGCTTCCCACCGGTGGCGGAATCAACACCCAAGTAAATAACCGCCAAATTTGGAAATTATGAATAATCAAATGAGGCTCCAGTTTCATCAGTTCAATGACATTAAACTGACCGTTGCTGGAAGCGTATGCAAACTCCAGAAAAAATCCGATAATGTATCCGCCGATCAAATAATTAATCAGGTTCGGAATGGCATATTTACCGATTTTTCTTTCCAATTTATCTAACATTTTTACTCCTTAAGTCACATAAAAAGTCAGTTTTTAGTATAGGGTCAAGCCGACTCTTTGTCAAGAAATTACAAACAATCCCGCGTTTTAAAACTACAAACCTTTCAATTTGTCAGTTGTTTTTTTTCGACCCACTTTTTATAATAGGAAAGATTTGAAAGAAACAGAAAGGTATATTTATGAATAACACGTTCTACAAAGTAGGAATTGACATCGGATCCACCACGGTAAAGGTAGCCTTTTTAGACAAAGACGACAATCTTATTTTTTCCGATTATAAGAGACACTATGCCAACATCCGCGAAACCTTAAAAGGGTTAATGGAGGACGCATATAAAATTACAGGTGACGCATGCGTATATCCGGTCATCACCGGTTCCGGCGGACTGACACTTGCAAAGCATTTGGACATTCCATTTACCCAGGAAGTTATCGCCGTATCCACCGCGCTTACCCACTACGCTCCTCAGACCGACGTGGCCATCGAGCTTGGTGGAGAAGACGCAAAGATTATCTACTTTGAAAACGGAAACGTAGAACAGCGTATGAATGGAATCTGTGCCGGCGGTACCGGTTCCTTTATCGACCAGATGGCATCCTTAATCCAGACCGATGCCTCCGGTTTAAATGAATATGCCAAAAATTATAAATCCATCTATCCCATCGCCGCACGATGCGGTGTATTTGCAAAGACAGACATTCAGCCCCTCATCAACGAAGGTGCCACCAGAGAAGACCTGTCTGCTTCCATTTTGCAGGCGGTGGTAAACCAGACCATTTCCGGCCTTGCCTGCGGAAAGCCCATTCGCGGACACGTGGCATTCTTAGGTGGACCGTTGCATTTCTTGGATCAGCTTCGTGAAACCTTTGTCCGTACTTTAAAATTAGACGACGAGCATACCATTATCCCAAACAACTCTCATTTGTTTGCGGCCATCGGTTCTGCATTAAACTATAAAGAAGACCAGTCTCAGGAATTGGTAAACATCATCGAGAAGCTTTCTTCCGAGCTTCACATGGAATTTGAAGTGGCACGTATGGAGCCTTTATTCGAAGACGAAAAAGCTTACGAAGAGTTCTCTGCCCGCCACAGCGGAAATCATGTAAAAACCGGAGACATCTCATCCTACAGCGGCAACTGCTATTTGGGTATTGACGCAGGAAGTACCACCACAAAGGTAGCTTTGGTAGGAGAAGACGGCTCTTTGCTTTACTCCTTCTATGACAACAACAACGGAAGTCCTCTTTTGACTTCTATCCGCGCCATGAAGGAAATCAACGAGAAATTACCAAAGGATGCACATATCGTTCACTCCTGCTCCACCGGTTACGGTGAGGCATTGCTTAAGTCTGCCTTCCAGTTAGATGACGGTGAAGTGGAAACCGTGGCTCACTACTATGCTGCCGCTTTCTTTGATCCGGAAGTTGACTGTATCTTAGACATCGGTGGTCAGGATATGAAGTGCATTAAGATTAAGGACAACACCGTGGATTCCGTGCAGTTAAACGAAGCCTGCTCTTCCGGATGCGGTTCCTTTATCGAGACCTTTGCAAAGTCCTTAAACTATTCCGTTCGTGATTTTGCAAAAGAGGCGCTTTTCGCAAAGCACCCCATCGACCTTGGTACCAGATGTACCGTATTTATGAACTCAAAAGTAAAACAGGCCCAGAAAGAAGGTGCTTCCGTTGCAGACATTTCTTCCGGACTTGCTTATTCTGTTATCAAAAACGCTTTGTTTAAGGTCATTAAACTTTCCGACGCAAAGGATTTGGGAAATCACGTGGTGGTTCAGGGTGGTACCTTCTACAACGATGCCGTCCTTCGTTCCTTTGAAAAAATTTCCGGTGTGGAAGCCATCCGTCCGGACATCGCAGGTATTATGGGTGCCTTCGGTGCAGCTTTAATTGCAAAAGAGCGCTATGAGGATAACCCGACTTCCACCATGCTATCCATGGAGGAGATTTTAAACCTTACGTTTGAAACATCCCTTACCCGTTGTCAGGGCTGTAATAACCACTGCCTGCTTACCATCAATGACTTCGGCAATGACCGTAAGTTTATTACCGGAAACCGTTGCGAGCGTGGTCTTGGAAAAGAAAAAAATAAAGAAAACATTCCAAACCTTTACGACTTTAAATACAAGAGACTCTTTAAATATAAGTCCATTCCGGCAGACGAAGCCCCCCGTGGCGTCATCGGAATTCCTCGTGTATTAAATCTTTATGAGAACTATCCTTACTGGGCAGTTTTCTTTAAAGAGTTGGGATTCTCCGTAAAGCTTTCTCCCCGTTCCACCAGAGCGGTGTACGAGCTTGGTATCGAGTCCATCCCAAGTGAGTCCGAATGCTACCCTGCAAAGTTGGCTCACGGACATGTGCAGTGGCTGATTAACAATGGTGTGGAGACCATTTTCTACCCTTGCGTTCCTTACGAACGAAACGAGTTTGAAGATTCCAACAACCACTACAACTGCCCAATTGTAACTTCCTATGCGGAAAACATTAAAAACAACGTGGATGAAATCACTTCCGGAAAGATTCGTTTCTTAAATCCTTTCGTGGCTTTTTCTACGGAAAAGATTTTAGCCGATCAGTTGGTAAAGGTGTTTGCAGAGGAATTTTCCATTTCCGAAGGTGAAGTTCGGGCCGCTTGTAAAAAAGCATGGGCAGAACAGGAATCCTTTAGAAACGAGATGATGGCAAAGGGTGAAGAAGTCCTTAAATACTTGGAAGAAACCGGTCGTCGCGGAATCGTACTTTGCGGACGTCCTTACCATGTGGATCCGGAAATCAATCACGGTATTCCGGAGCTGATTACTTCCTACGGTATGGCAGTGCTTACCGAGGATTCCATTTCTCAGTTAGGTGAGTTGGAGCGTCCTCTTATCGTTATGGACCAGTGGATGTTCCACTCCAGAATGTACTCCGCTGCCAACTACGTAAAGAAAACCGAAAACTTAGATGTCATCCAGTTAAACTCCTTCGGTTGCGGACTTGACGCGGTAACCACCGACTGTGTATCCGATATCTTAACAGGTTCCGGAAAAATCTATACCTGCTTAAAGATTGATGAAGTAAATAACTTAGGTGCGGCTCGTATCCGAATCCGTTCTCTTCTTGCGGCCATTCGCGTAAGAGACAGACGTAAAGTGGAGCGTACCGTAAAACCGTCTAACTATAACCGCATCATCTTTACAAAGGAGATGAAGAAAAACTACACCATCCTTTGTCCGGAGATGTCACCCATCCACTTTGAGCTTTTAGCTCCGGCCTTTAATGCTGCAGGATATAACCTGGTAGTTCCGGAGATTCCTGCAAGAGAATGTGTAGATGTGGGACTGAAATTCGTAAACAACGACGCCTGCTATCCTTCTCTTATTGTAGTGGGACAGTTAATGGCTGCGGTAAAAAGCGGCGAATACGATATGTCTAAGACTGCCATTTTGATTTCTCAGACCGGTGGCGGATGCCGAGCATCCAACTACATCGGATTTATCCGTCGTGCCTTAAACAAAGTAGGCTATCCGGATGTACCGGTTATCTCCATTAATATGGTTGGTTTGGAAAAGAACCCGGGATTTACCTTTACACCAAAGCTGTTACAACATGGTTTATATGCGCTGATTTTCGGAGATATCTTTATGCGATGCTTATATCGCACCAGACCCTACGAATTGGTGGAAGGAAGTGCCAATGCCCTTCATGAGAAGTGGAAAAAGGAAGTGTTAAAATTTGTGACCGCAGATCATGTACTTTCTCACAGAAAGTATAAAAAGATGTGCCGTGACATTATCCACGACTTCGATACCCTTCCTCTTCGCGACGTAAAGAAACCTCGGGTAGGCGTGGTAGGAGAAATCCTGGTAAAATTCCTTCCGGCTGCAAACAACTACTTAGTAGAGCTTTTGGAGGCAGAAGGTGCAGAGGCAGTGGTTCCGGATTTGACGGACTTCTTGCTCTACTGCTTCTATAATACAAACTTTAGAACCGAGAACTTAGGAAACTCCAAGAAATCTCAGAGATGGAACAATCGCGGAATCCGTTTCTTCGAGTGGCTACGCTCCGCAGCCAGAAAAGCCTTTGAAGAATCAGAGCGATTCACACCGCCGGCTCACATTGAAGATTTGGCTGCAAAAGCTGCACCTATCGTATCCATCGGTAACCAGACCGGCGAGGGTTGGTTCTTAACCGGAGAAATGTTAGAGCTTATTGAAGACGGTGCATCCAATATCGTCTGCATCCAGCCTTTCGGATGCTTGCCGAACCACGTAGTTGGTAAGGGTGTTATCAAAAAGCTTCGTCATGAGAACCCCACCGCAAACATCGTAGCCATCGACTACGATCCGGGTGCCTCCGAAGTAAACCAGCTAAACCGCATCAAGCTGATGCTTTCCACCGCGATGAAGAATCTGAATAAATAGCAAAAAATCGTAGAATACTTTTTGCCGGGCGCCAAAGAAGCGCCCTACACAAAAAGATTCTACGATTTTTTTGATTTATATTTTATTGCAACAGCGAAGCTACGGATGCATCATTTGCGAAGCGGTCATACACGAATTCATCCACATAGATGCGATCGGAAATGATTCCGTTGGTGTACAGCCAATCCGCCGTATCCTGGAAATCTCTGACATCCTCGCCGCTTATCACTATCTGATAATTGATGGTCTCTAAAACAGATTCCAAAACGGCAGGTTCCAATCCGTATTTTTCCGCGTACTCTTCCGCGTATTTTTCCCGATTTTCGGTCACTTCCTTTGCTGCTCTTGCATACTGTTGGAAGAAAATCTGAACGATTTCCGGATTTAACTCCACATACTCCACGTTACCAAAAATCAAATTCTCACATTTGTAAACATCGGTGCCGTCTGCAAGGATTCTTCCCACATTTTCATGCTGCGCCTTTGCGACCACAGGCTGCCACGTAACAATGGCATCTACTTTTCCTGCGGATAGCGCATCCAATTGAGCCGATAATGCCAAATCAACAATTTCCAAATCCTCGGTTAACAATCCCGCTTTTTTTAACAAACGGCTGAAATAATCCTGTGCAATGGAGCCCACCACCAGGCCGACTCTTTTCCCTTTCAAATCCTTTACGGAAGATATGCCGGAACCGTTTGGTACAATCACTGCCTCGGTTTTGGGACCGTTATAAGCCACACCCAGAATATAAAGATGATCTCCGTCTCCCACTCCCGCAATGGTGGGCACATTACCCATAACCCCGATATCCTGAGAACCTGCGGTAACCGCATCTCTCTCCGGTGGACCGGATTCAAATTCCGTATAATCCACTCTGATATTATCATATCCGGCTTCCGCCAACGCCTCTTCCAACCAACCGTTATCCTGCATCACGGTCACCGGCAAATATCCCGGAATGGGCTGAAGTGCTATGTTTAAATGCTCTGTATGATTAAACACATCCGAAGAATTCGCGGAATCAGAATCGCTTTCACTGTCCGATACATCCGACGCATTGCTTACGTCACTTGCTGCATCTTTTTTATCCCCTGCAGTCGATTCGCCGCATCCCGTAAAGACAGTCATCAAAAAACACACTGTCACCAATGCAGATAGTAATCTTTTCCACATTATCTTTTCCCCATATAAGTTTCATTTGTATTTTACTCTGCTAAAATACCTTAGAGTATTTTATCACATTTGAAAAGAAGGTGACAAGAGTGAAACAGGGGACGGTTCCAACGGAACCGTCCCCTTGTCTCTTTTGTATGAAAGTATGTATTTAGGAGGTTGTTTCTTACTCTGTAAATAAAGCTGTGGAATAATAGCGATCACCACTGTCCGGAAGAAGTGCCACGATGGTCTTTCCTTCGTTTTCCGGCCGCTTTGCAAGCTCAATAGCTCCGAAAAGTGCGGCTCCGGAAGAGATACCTACAGAGATACCTTCCTTCTTTGCCAAAAGCTTTGCGGTAGCAAATGCATCGTCGTTTTTCGCTCTAAAGATTTCATCATATACAGATGTGTTTAATACATCCGGTACGAATCCGGCACCGATTCCCTGAATCTTATGGCTGCCCGGTCTTCCTTCGGATAATACCGGGGAGTCGTCCGGCTCCAAAGCCACTACCTTTACATTTGGATTTTGCTCTTTCAAGTATTCACCGGTTCCTGTCACAGTTCCGCCGGTACCTACACCTGCAATAAAGATATCTACCTTTCCGTCGGTATCCTTCCAGATTTCCGGACCTGTGGTAGCTTTATGAATCGCCGGGTTTGCAGGGTTTACAAACTGTCCGGGGATGAAGCTGTTTGGTGTCTCTGCAGCCAATTCCTCAGCCTTTGCGATAGCACCCTTCATGCCCTTTGCGCCTTCTGTAAGTACAAGTTCTGCACCGTATGCCTTTAAAATATTTCTTCTTTCCACACTCATGGTCTCCGGCATGGTAAGGATGATACGATATCCCTTTGCTGCCGCAATTGCTGCTAAGCCGATACCGGTATTTCCGGAGGTTGGCTCAATAATTACTGAACCTTCCTTTAATAAACCTTTTTCTTCCGCATCTTCGATCATTGCCTTTGCAATACGATCCTTCACGCTTCCTGCCGGATTAAAGTACTCAAGCTTTACCAAAACCTTTGCCTTTAATCCAAACTCCTTTTCAATGTTTACAACTTCAACCAGTGGAGTGTTTCCGATTAGCTCAACCGCTCCTTTAAAAATGTTTGCCATAATTACAATCCTTCCTTTTCTTGTTATTTTTTATGTGACAGAGAACCGTCCCCTGTCACCTTTTATACTGCCGCAAATCCTTTTTCCAGGTCTGCGATAATATCATCAATATGTTCCGTTCCGATGGAAAGTCGAATGGTGTTTCTCTTAATTCCCTGATCCAACAGTTCCTCATCGGAAAGCTGTGAGTGTGTGGTAGATGCGGGATGAATTACCAAACTCTTTACATCTGCCACGTTTGCCAGTAAGGAGAAGATTTCCAAGTTATCAATAAACTTCCAAGCTTCTTCCTGGCCACCTTTGATATCAAAGGTAAAAATAGACGCGCCTCCATTTGGGAAGTACCGCTCATACAACGCGTGATCCGGATGGTCGGAAAGTGACGGATGATTTACCTTTTCTACCTTTGGATGGTTCTCTAAGAATTCCACTACCTTTTTGGTGTTTTCTGCATGTCGCTCCAGGCGAAGGGATAAAGTCTCCACGCCCTGCAACAGTAAGAATGCATTAAACGGTGAAATGGTAGATCCCGTATCGCGAAGTAAAATCGCACGGATATAGGTTACAAATGCTGCCGGTCCAACCACATCATAGAAAGATACTCCATGGTAGCTTGGGTTTGGTGCAGCGATATTTGGATACTTTCCGCTTTCCTTCCAGTTAAACTTACCGGACTCTACGATAATACCGCCAAGTGTGGTTCCGTGACCACCGATAAACTTTGTGGCGGAATGAACTACGATATCTGCGCCATGCTCGATGGGACGAATGAAAAACGGAGTACCAAAGGTGTTGTCCACTACAACCGGAAGTCCATGCTTATGAGCAATCTCTGCAATGGCATCAATATCCGGAATATCACTGTTCGGGTTACCGAGAGTCTCCAAATAAATGGCTCTTGTGTTATCTGTAATGGCTGCTTCCACTTCTGAAAGGTTATGGGCATCTACAAAAGTTGTTGTAATACCATACTGTGGAAGGGTATGTGCCAAAAGATTGTAGCTTCCGCCGTAGATGGTTTTTTGTGCAACGATGTGTCCACCGTTTGCTGCCAACGCCTGAATGGTATAGGTAATGGCTGCCGCTCCGGATGCTACTGCAAGTGCTGCGCTTCCGCCCTCTAATGCAGCCAATCGTTTTTCTAACACATCCTGTGTGGAATTGGTAAGACGTCCGTATATATTTCCTGCATCCGCCAGGCCGAATCGATCTGCTGCATGTTTGCTGTTCCGAAATACATAGGATGTGGTCTGATAAATGGGAACCGCTCTCGCATCGCTGGCCGGATCCGGTTCTTCCTGTCCTACGTGTAACTGTAATGTTTCAAATCTGTAATCGCTCATAAAATATTTCCTCCTAACATAACTTTCTTTTGGATTTTTCTTTCGATGGTTATATCCTACCATTGTACTAGGTATTTGAATAATTCCTATATTTTATGAAGCGTTATAGTTTTTGCCTATACCAAGACAAAGGACGGTTCTCTGTCACCTTTTTCTACAGTAAATCCGCTAAAGTTTTAGAATCCATATACTCGTTGATCACTTCGTTCATGCCGGACCAAAAAGCAATGGTCTTACATTCTTTTTTGCGTTCACACTTCGGCGCATCCTTTGCCAGACAGCTTACCGGTGCCAAATCCTTTTCCGTACATCGAAGAATTTCTCCCACGGTATACTCCTTTGGCTCACGGGTCAAACGATAACCGCCACCCTTTCCCTGGATGCCTTTTACCAAATCATTTCTAGTAAGGTGCGGCAAAATCTGCTCCAGGTACTTTAAGGATAATTCCTGTCGTGCCGCCACATCTTTCATAGGTACATAGCCGTCTTCTTGATGTGTCGCAATGTCAATCATTACACGAAGTGCATAGCGTCCTTTTGTCGAAATCATTTATTCTCCCTGCATTTGATAAAATTCTTCTGTCTCGTCGATATCATTTACCGGCGGAGTCAGTCCTTCTATCACTATATCATTTTTCTCTGCATAATCCCACAATGCAGCATGAATTGCCTGCTCTGCCAAAAGGGAACAGTGTACCTTTACCGGTGGAAGTCCGTCCAAGGCTTCCATAACTGCCTTATTCGTTACCTGAAGTGCTTCATTTACGGTCTTTCCTTTTACAAGTTCCGTAGCCATGGAGCTGGTTGCCACTGCAGCACCGCATCCAAAGGTTTTAAACTTAGCGTCCTGTACCACCTGGTTTTCATCAATTTCCAGATACATTCTCATAATATCGCCGCACTTGGCATTTCCTACGGTACCAACGCCGGAAGCATCCTCAATTTCTCCCACGTTTCTTGGATTGGTAAAATGATCCATTACCTTCTTTGAATATTCTGTTACCTGACTCATTTATTATCTCCTATTCTCTTTCTCATTTTCTTTTGTATTAAGAAGCCTGTTTCTTTACAAAGTCTTCGTAAAGCGGTGACATGCTGCGAAGTCGTTCCACAATCTGTTTTAACGCATCAATGGTGTAATCCACATCTTCTTCCGTATTTTCGTTGGAAAGGGTAAGTCTTACGGATCCATGCGCGATTTCATGCGGCAAGCCGATGGCCAAAAGTACGTGAGAAGGATCTAGCGAACCTGAGGTACAGGCGGACCCCGATGACGCACAGATTCCTTTTTGATCCAACATAATAAGTAAAGATTCGCCTTCCACAAAGCGGAAACAGGCATTTACGTTATTGGAAAGTCTTGCCGTTCTGTCTCCGTTGATTCTTGCATAAGGGATTTCTTTTTCAATGCCTGCAATCAATCGATCACGAAGTTTCGTTTCGTATGCAATGGTTTCTTCCATCTCTTTGTTTGCAAGTTCCACGGCCTTTGCAAAGCCGATGACTCCGGCTGCATTGGTGGTACCGGCACGTTTGCCACGCTCTTGGGCGCCACCGTGAATCAAGTTGGATATCTTTACACCCTTTCGGATATACAAAAGTCCGATTCCTTTTGGTCCGCCTAGCTTATGTCCGCTGGCAGACAAAAGATCGATGTTTAATTCATCCACGTCAATCGGCTGGTGACCAAAGGCCTGTACCGCATCCGTATGGAAATATACGCCGGCTTCTTTTGCAATCTTTCCGATTTCAGCGATAGGTTCAATGGTTCCGATTTCGTTATTTGCAAACATCACAGAGATTAAAACTGTTTCGGGACGGATGGCTTCTTTTACAGTTTCCGGAGAAACAAGACCATTTTCATCTACGTCCAAATAGGTCACTTCAAAACCGTGCTTTTCCAAAAACTCGCAAGTATGAAGTACTGCATGATGTTCAATTTTTGATGTAATAATGTGGTTTCCTTTTTCTCTTAAAGCATCTGCCACACCCTTGATTGCCCAGTTATCCGACTCGCTTCCACCGCCGGTAAAATAAATTTCTCTGGCAGTAGCGCCAATGCTTTTTGCGATTTCTTCTCTGGCATCTTCCACCTTTTGTGAAATTTTTCCCGCAAACTCATATGCGCTGGAAGGATTTCCGTATTCTTCCGTGAAATACTCCTTCATTGCTTCAAATACTTCCGGGCGCACTCTCGTAGTGGCCGCATTATCCATATAAATTCTCTGACTCATAGTCATCCTCCTATTTCCTAGTCATCTGGTAGGTATTATAGCTTTTAAAACCTAGTTGGTCAATAGGAAATTGGGGCATAAAAAATACGCTCCTATGGAGCGTATTTTTTATAGAGTTCCTTTAACTCTTCTATTTCCTCTTCGGAGAATTCGTTTACCGCCATCTCCTTTAAAGCTTCCGTGTCCCCATCCTGGTACAGATCCACCGCCTTTTGTACGGTCTCGGCGTCTGCGTGTTCTTCGATCATGTCCTTTACCACTTCTTTGTCTTCCTCGGACATGCTGTTATAAACTTCCTGCGCTTTGGAGGCTTCCACGCCTGCCTGCTGCGCCACGGATGTAATGGCTTTTTCCGCCACGGTATCCACTGCCTTTTCCTTCATGGGTCGAATCACCAAAAAGTAGGCAACACCGATTACCAAAGCCAATGCCACTACCACACCTAGTATGGTTGGCAGAGGATTACTCTTTTTTCTTCTTTTACTCATGTCTCATTCCTCCTGCTATCTGCCAAGTTCTTTACAGATTGTATCATATTTTTCTTCATCTAAAATGTAAAATTTGCGATATAACACACAGCAAACAATCATCATCAAACATGGAACAACTGTCATAAAGATTAACAAGCCAACACGCTGGGTATCCGTAACGTTTGCAATCACCTGAGCAATCAAATCAGAGCGTTCTTCGGATGTAATTACACCGCGTTCTGCCTGGTTTTCATATGTAGAAATCTGATTGGTAAAATCCGTCACCTTAAAGATCATATAAGATAAGGAAGCAATCAAAACAGAAATTGCGCTGGCAAACTTAGATAAGAATGGGCGCATAGATGTAATGATGGCTTCATCACGCTGACCATGTTTCCACTCGTTATACTCAACTGTATTGATGATTGAAATCATCATAATCAAATACAGTCCGTACTGACCAAAGTTTGCAAGCATAAATCCGAT
>JAEEGL010550402.1_pt1 | contig 15387 bp, 15 predicted proteins | sample 9134231 | NCBI WGS metagenome assembly JAEEGL01 (sample SAMN16246548, study PRJNA631951) | gut metagenome | biome: gut microbiome; feature: rumen; material: fiber-attached | host: Bos | place: Iran: Karaj | collected 2018-10 | reverse complement strand
TGCATATTTCCCTTTTTCCCACCATGCCAAAAATTGTTTCATAACATCCTCGTAATCAACATCCCCTTTGTGATTGATAATGGAGGCCATCGCAGCCAAAGTCATCGAGGTATCGTCGCTCCATGCACCCGCAGGAATCAGGTCGCTCCATCGGGATTTGAAATTCATCTTCCTATCGTTCCCCACCATATCAGCGGGATGAATGGCACGAACCTGTTCCCGGCTCAAAAACTCAAACGGCACTCCAAATGCATCGCCTACAGCCAAACCAAGAAGACCGTCTTCAATCAAATTACGGTCAAAATAGGCGCTGTTTAATTCTCCGAAAGTGCAGTCTATTTTCTTTAACTTTGGAATGATATAGGGATTATGTGCAAAAACAGAGCCAAGAAGATACCCTTCCATATATATTTTCCCGTTAGAATCAGCCGAGAAAATGCGTAACAACTCAAGCTCATCGCCTTTATCGTTTGTCATTAAGTATTGTGCAGATTCTCCAATTCTAAAAAGAACTCTCGTGTTATTAAAAATTTTTTCTTTCTTTTCCATTATTGTCAAATCCTCCTTGTTTTCATTAACTACCTCGAGACATCAATACCACTGTCTCCTCAGGATGCGTGGTTGTAATACCAGGGCTTGGCGTAATCCTCGTAGAATTTTTTCACCAGCTCATTCTTCCGCTTGACGTTCTCATCTCCCTCTGCGCCCAGAACGTTGGCGGTCCAGGCGAAGCCGCCGTCTGGAGCGTAGGTATCTACGTACTCTGCCAGGGAATCCAGCAGCAGCGTATCGGAGCTGTCGGCCCAGCTGGCGGGGCCCTGGGAATCCCAGCAGCCCAGCAGGGAGAGCTTTCCCTTGTATCTGGCCTTGATCCCCAGCAGGTCGTTGTCCACCTGGGCGGGATCCCAGCAGCTGACGCCCATATCGATCCAATCCGGGATGAAATCTTCGCAGCGGCCGCAGTCATGCATCATGATCTTGCAGCCCGCGTCCAGGGCCAGCTCCGCCTGTTCCCGCTGAAAGGGAATGAGGAGCTCCCGGTTCATTTCCGGAGAGATGAACGGGTTAAGACGGGTGGCATTATCGTCCAGGATGTACCAGATATCCGGCTTGTAATAGTGCAGATAGAGCTTCTCCCGGGCGATATTGTATTCATGGAGGTAGGAAAACAGTGCCTTGACCTCCTCCGGAGATTCGTACATGGCGCAAAGCCCTTCGGTGAAGCCCATGAAGGCCATGAGATTCTGGAAATAATCCCCGGCGCTCATGATGGCGGGTTTGTTTACCCGGTCGAACTTTTCCAGATCCTTCTTTGCCGCGGCCTCCCAGTCGATATCCTCCGGGATGCTGGGGTTATGAATGACATCGGGCCAATCCTCGATCTCCTTCAGAATGAATTTGCCCGGAGTAGGCAGGGCTGCGCCGCCCGCGGCGGAAACGGAGGTGAACTCCACGCCGTAATCGCTGATGAAGCCGCCGCCCAGGTCCTGCCCGTCGGAAAACCGCACAGTGCTCCGCAGGCCCCAGCCCATCATGTTGTAGTGGGGAACATACTCCGGCATTTCGCCGGAGAGCATCCGGAGAAAATTCTCCTTCTCGGTGAGCTTGTATTCCATCTCTGTATCCTCCATATCGGGAGCTGTTCGCGGCGGACGCGACGACAACTGTTCTATACGCATAAAAAACGAGACACAGCTCCGGATGATTTGTTCATTCTGCCGGTATTATACCGGATGCCGCTGTGCTTTACAAGCCGATTTCCCTGTGTTATAAATATACCATCAGTTATCGGTTGGAGGGAAATGCATGGAAACCGTAGACCATGTCCGCCTGAGCGCGGATGAACAGAGCCTGGTCATCCTGGACCAGACGAAATTGCCCAATGAGCAGATCTATCTGACGCTGAATACCCGGAAAGAATGCTACGAGGCGATCAAGGAACTGCGGGTGCGGGGCGCACCGGCCATCGGCATCTTTGCGGGCTTTGCTATGTATATCCTCAGCCTTCGGTATCCCCGGGAGGGCTTCCTGGACCGGTTCCGGGAGGATGCGGCTTACCTGAATTCCTCCCGCCCCACGGCGGTGAATCTGAGCTGGGCGCTGAAGCGTATGTGCCGCGCGGCGGAGGAGAGCGGGGGAGATCCGGCGGTCCTGCGGAACGAATGCCAGGCCATCCTGGAAGAGGACATCGCCATGTGCCGGTCTATCTCGGAATACGGTCTCAGCCTGCTGAAGGAAGGAGACGGGGTGCTGACCCACTGCAACGCCGGACCCATCGCCACCTCCCGATACGGCACCGCCATCGGCCCGCTGCTCCTGGGCAGGGAACGGGGGATGCAGTTCAAGGCCTTCTGCGATGAGACCCGGCCGCTTCTCCAGGGCGCCCGGCTCACCAGCTGGGAGCTGAGCCGGGCGGGGATCGACACCACGCTGATCTGCGACAATATGGCTTCTATCGTCATGAAAAACGGCTGGGTGCAGTGCTGCTTCGTGGGCTGCGACCGGGTGGCCATGAACGGGGACGCGGCAAACAAGATCGGCACCTCCGGGGTGGCGATCCTGGCCAGGCATTACGGGATCCCCTTCTATGTGCTGGGACCCACTTCCACCATCGATCCCGCCTGTCCCGACGGGGCGCATATCCCTGTGGAGCTGCGGGACCCGGAGGAGATCCGCAGCAAGTGGTACGCTCAGCCCATGGCTCCCGCCGGAGTAAAGTGCTATAATCCCGCCTTCGATGTGACCGACCACAGTCTGATCACCGGCATAATCACAGAAAAAGGCATTTGCCGCCCGCCTTATACCGAGAGCCTGGCGGCGCTGTTCAGAAAGGATGATTGAATATGGGCAAGCTGATCTCTTCCCCCTCCGCCTGCATTGAGGCGGATCCCGAACTTATCGCCAAGGTGGTGCTCATGCCCGGCGATCCTCTCCGGGCCCAGAAGGTCGCGGAGACCTATCTGGAGAATCCCGTATGCTTCAACACGGTCCGGAACATGCTGGGCTTTACCGGCACCTACAAGGGCCGCCGGATCTCGGTGATGGGCAGCGGTATGGGCGTGCCCAGCGCCACCCTGTACGTCCATGAGCTGTTCAGCTTCTACGGGGTGGAGACCGTGCTGCGAATCGGCTCCGCCGGGGGCATCGGCGCGGACGTGCATCTGCGGGACCTGGTGGTGGCCATGACCGCCTCCACCAATTCCAACTACTGCATCCAGTATCAGTTCCCGGGCCAGCTGAGTCCCCAGGCGGACTACGGCCTCCTGCGCCGGGCCGTGGAGCTGGCGGAGGGCAGGGGCATCTCCGTGAAGGTGGGCAGCGTGTTCACTGCGGATATGTTCTATAACCAGAATGACAAGGCCGCCGGTCAGTACCGGGATATGGGCCTCCTGGCGGTGGAGATGGAGACCGCCGGCATCTATTGGGAGGCCATGGCGTCCCATAAGCGGGCTTTGAGCCTGCTCACCATTTCCGACCACATCTTCACCGGGGAAGGACTCAGCGCCCAGGACCGGCAGGATTCCTTCACGGAGATGATGGAGGTCGCCCTGGACACCGCCTGGGAAGCAGCCGAGTGAGCGTGCCCCGGATCATTGAAGTCCGGGACCTGGCTCTGCCGGAGCTTGAAGTATATGCCCGACTGACAGAGACACAGCTCCGCAGCCGGGTGGATCCCGAGAAGGGCGTGTTTATCGCGGAAACGGCAAAGGTAGTGGAGCTTGCCCTGGAGGCCGGGTATCAGCCCCTGTCCCTGCTCATGGACCGGAGAAAGCTGGAGGGGCAGGGCAGAGCGATCCTGGAAAAATGCGGGGATATCCCCGTCTACATCGGGGAGCGGGAGCTGTTGAGCAGCCTCACGGGCTACACCCTGACCCGGGGCATCCTCTGCGCCATGCGCCGGCCAAACCCCCGATCACCGGAGGAGATCTGCGCCGACGCCTCCCGGATCGCCGTGCTGGAGGATATCGTGGACAGCACCAATGTGGGCGCGCTGTTCCGCTCGGCGGCAGCTCTGGGGATGGACGCCATCCTCCTGAGCCCCTCCTGCTGCGATCCCCTGTGCAGAAGAGCGGTACGGGTGAGCATGGGGACTGTATTGCTCCTGCCCTGGGCAAGGCTGGCGGACCGGAACGAGGATTGGCCGGAGACCGGGATCGCCCGGCTGCGGGATATGGGCTTTCAGATCGCTGCCCTGGCCCTGCGGGAGGATGCTGCGGTCCTGGGGGATCCGCGTCTGGAGAAGGCGGATAAACTGGCCCTCCTGCTGGGTACGGAAGGGAACGGCCTGCGACAGGAGACCATCGGCCTTTGCGACGCCGTGGTGCGGATCCCCATGAAGCGGGGCGTGGATTCTCTGAACGTGGCCGCCGCCGGTGCGGTGGCCTTCTGGCAGCTGCGAAAAAAGGAGGGAACACCTTGACGTACAATGCGGAAACACGGACCATGACTACGGAAAACCTGATCCTCCGGCCCTTTCGGGAGGAGGATGTGCCTGCCATCACGGCGGAGATGAATGACCCGGAGGTCGTGAAGACCACCCACGCCATGAGCTATCCCTTCCCTGAGGAGAATGTGCGGCGGTGGATCGGCGGAATGAGCGGCTCCTGGGAAAAGGGCTCCTCCTACGTGTTCGCCGTGACCGGCCGGGAGACGGGGGAGATGTACGGCTTCATCTGCCTGGTGTCGGAGCCCCGGGATTACCGGGCCGAGCTGGGCTATGCCTACGGCCGCCGCCACTGGGGCAAGGGCATCGGCACCGAGGCCTGCAGAGCCGTGATCGACTTCGGATTCCAGGTTCTGGACCTGCATAAGATCTATGCCCGGCATTTCGTCTCCAATCCGGCCTCCGGGCGGGTGATGCAGAAGAGCGGGATGGAGTATGAGGGTACCCAGAAGTCCCACGATTTCAAGGATGGCCGATTTGAGGACGTAGCTTCCTATGGCATCCTGCATCCGTAAAGCCGCGGGAATCGCCGCGGCAGTGGGAGCCGCCGCGCTTGCGGGGGCTGCGAGTCTCTATTTGCCCTACCGCGTGGCCTTCCGATCCCCTCTGCGGGACCAGAACGATATTTACCGCCTGCCGGAAGGGGACCAGTACCTTCCCCGGGCGGAGGAAATGCGGGAAATGATCCGCCGCATGGCGGCGGAGCCCTGCGAGCTGGTCAGCATCACCTCCCGGGACGGACTGAAGCTTCGGGGAAGGCTTTATCTCCGGGGCGGAGCGGATGCGCCGGTGGATCTGTGCTTCCATGGCTGGCGTGCCGTGGGCCTGCGGGATTTCAGCGGCGGAGGGATGTTCCTGCTGGGAGAAGGGCATAACGTGCTCCTGGTGGATCAGCGCGCTCAGGGGGACAGCGAGGGAAGCACCATGACCTTCGGCGTTCTGGAGCGCTGGGACTGCCTGGATTGGCTGGACTATATCCAAACCAGGCCGGAGCTCCGGGGCCCGGTGACGCTGTACGGGGTGTCCATGGGCGCAGCCACGGTGCTTCTGGCTTCCGCGCTCCCCCTGCCGGAGAATGTGCGGTGCATCATCGCGGATTCTCCCTATTCCTCTCCCGAGGCGATCCTGGGGAAGGTGAGCCGGGATATGGGATTGCCGGAAAAACCCGCTTTGGCCCTGCTCCGGGGCGGGGCCGCCCTGTTCGGCGGTTTTCGCTTCGAGGGGATCAGCTGCGCGGAGGCGGTGCGCCATGCTCAGGTGCCCATCCTGCTGATCCACGGAGAGGAAGACCGGTTCGTGCCGCCGGAGATGAGCCGGGAGATCGCCGCAGCAAATCCTGAGCGTGTGAAGCTGCTCACCTTTCCCGGAGCGGGTCACGGCCTGAGCTATCTGACGGATACGGTCCGGTATTGCAGGGAAACAACTGAATTCTGCCGCCTGGCCAAAAAAACAAATCAAGCCCCTTGACAAACGGGCGCCGCTGTGCTAAAGTTCGGATAATTTCATAGAAAACGCCATGACGGGAAAGAGTACGCTTTTCGCGGCATCCAGAGAAGAGGCGGCCGGTGCGAGCCTCCATGCCAACGGAGCCGAAGCCATCCCCGAGCGGCAGGGCCAAAAGGAGCTTTTCCGAGTAAGTCCTGACGGGTACCCTCCGTTATCCAGGGGCCGGTATGACAGTACCGGGCAGAGTGCGGGCCTCCGGCCCGAATTCAGGTGGTAACACGGATATGATGATGTCCGCCCTGAGCTTAGGCTCAGGGCGGTTTTTTATTTGGAGGAAATGCAACATGAAACGGGAAATCAACCAATCCAGCAAGCTGAACAATGTGGCCTACGATATCCGGGGTCCCGTGATGGACGAAGCCATGCGGATGGAGGCCAGAGGAGCGCAGATCCTGAAGCTCAATATCGGCAACCCCGCGCCCTTCGGCTTCTTCGCTCCGGACGAGGTCATTCTGGATATGATCTATAACCTGCGGGCCAGCGAGGGCTATTCCGATTCCCAGGGCCTGTTTTCCGCCAGGAAGGCCATCATGCAGTACTGTCAGCTGAAGCACATCCCCAATGTGGGGATCAAGGATATCCTCACGGGCAATGGGGTGAGCGAGCTCATCACCATGACCATGCAGGCGCTGCTGGACAACGGGGACGAGATCCTGGTCCCCAGCCCGGATTATCCCCTTTGGACCGCATCCATCACCCTGGCCGGCGGAAAAGCCGTTCACTATATCTGTGACGAAGCCTCCGACTGGTATCCGGATATCCAGGACCTGCGGAGCAAGGTGACGGAGCGGACCAAGGGAATCATCGTCATCAATCCCAATAATCCCACAGGCGCTCTGTATCCCAAAGAGGTGCTGGAGCAGATCGTGGAGGTGGCCCGGGAGCACGATCTGATCCTCTTCGCGGACGAGATCTACGACCGCCTGGTGATGCAGGGGGAGGAGGAGCATGTGGCCCTGGCCTCCCTGGCGCCGGATCTGCTGACTCTGTGCTATAACGGCCTTTCCAAGTCCCACCGGGTGGCGGGATACCGCTGCGGCTGGGTCTGTCTGGCGGGGGACAAGAGCCATGCACAGGGCTATATCGACGGGCTGAACCTGCTGGCCAAGATGCGCCTCTGCTCCAACGTGCCCGGGCAGAGCATCATCCAGACCTCCCTGGGCGGCTATCAGTCCATGGACGAGTATCTCTGTCCCGGAGGCAGATTGTACGAGCAGCGGGAGTATATCTGGAAGGCCCTCAACAGCATCCCGGGGATCTCCGCCGTGAAGCCCAAGGCGGCCTTCTACATTTTCCCCAGGATCGAAACGGAAAAATTCCGCATTGGCAGCGATGCCCAGATGGCCCTGGACCTGCTGAAGCGGAAGCATATCCTGGTGACCCCGGGAAGCGGCTTCAACTGGGGTGCGCAGGATCACTTCCGCATCGTGTATCTTCCCAATATGGAAGAGCTCCATACTGCCATGGACCGGATGTCAGAGTTCTTCGGGAGCTATATCCAGGGCAAGGACTAAGGCAGCCGAAGCCCCTCCGAGGGATCCGCACCCAGCAGGAGAATGGCGCCCGCCGCAGCCAGCACCGCCTCCGGCTCCGCCGGGGCATCCAGGGCGATGGGGATTTCCTGGGGCTCCAGCAGCGCGCCGTTCAGCGCGGGGATATCCGCCTGGAGCGCCAGCATGGCGCTGTCCGCTCCGATGCTGGAGAGGGTCAGGTCGTCTCCGTAGCCCAATCCGCAGGAGACCGTCCGCTTTCCCGGCGGGGGCTCCTGGCCCACTGCGAGCACCAGGCCGCCGCCGTTCCCCCGCAATGAAGCGCCCGGCGGCAGAATGAGCAGATCCGCCCGGCTGCCTGAGCAGATGGCGGCATCAATGGTCCCTTCACGGCTGGCTTTTTTCAAACAGCTCTTCACATAAGGCTGCAGCCGCGGGCTGCCGCCTTTTCCGAAGGATACGCTGAACATACGATCACCCGGACATAGTTTGATATGTCCGGGTGATTTTATGCGCTTTTTCGCTGTTATTTCAGCTTCAGCAGACCGGCATGATTCCGGAAATACTGGAAGCCGGACCAGAGGGTAGTGATCACCATCAGCGCGACGCAAAGGCTGTCTACGGTAAAGCCGGGAAACAGCTCGAACGTATGGAGAGACGTCATCATCACACAGAGACAGACCATGGTCACGGCGGTCTTGACCTTGCCGGACATGCCCGCGGCGATGACGATCCCGCTGTCCACAGCCACCAGACGCAGAGCGGTGACGGCGAACTCCCGGGCGATGATGAGGAATGCGGCCCAGGAGGGGATCTGGCCCCATTCCACGAAGATCAGGATCGCGGAAGTGACCAGAAGCTTGTCCGCCAGAGGATCCATGAATTTCCCGAAGGTGGTGACCTGGCTGTACTTCCTGGCAATGTAGCCGTCTACGCTGTCCGAGATGCTGGCCAGGATGAAGATCCCCAGGGCGATGAGATTGGAGCCGGGGAAGCGCAGGAGCATCAGCAGGACAAATACGGGGATCAGCGCGACCCGCAGCATGGTGATCTTATTTGCCGTCGTCATGAAAAAGCATCCTTCTTTCTGCAGTGGGCTGCGGGTTCACTCCGCCAGCTCGCCTACCAGATCTCCTTCCAGCACCTCGGTGATGCGGACCTTGACGAAGGTCCCGGGCTGAACATCCTTGCCGGTGAAGAAGACCTTGCCGTCCACATCCGGGCTGTCCGCATAGCTGCGGCCGTACCAGCACTCCGCCACTACGTCGAAGCCCTCCGCCAGGACCTCCTGTACGGTATCCAGGCGGCTCAGGTTGAACTCGTCCATGATCCGGGACTGGAGTTCCGTGATCAGATCGCAGCGCCGTTCCGCCGTTTCCGTATCCGGCCGATCCATGGAGAAGGCAGGGGTGCCCTCCTCGGGGGAGTAGGGGAATACTCCGGCCCGCTCCAGCTTGGCCCTGCGGAGGAAATCGCACAGCTGACCGAATTCCTCTGTGCCCTCGCCGGGGAGACCGGTGATGAGGCTGGTGCGGATGACCAGCCCGGGAATGCTCTCCCGCAGGCGGGTAAGCAGGGCTTCGAGCTCCGCACCGGTGCCCCTCCGATTCATCCGTTTCAGAATGCCGTCGTTGATATGCTGGATGGGGATATCCAGGTATTTGACCACCTTTTCCTCCTCCGCCACAGTGCGGATGAGCTCATCATCCACCAGGTCGGGATACAGGTAGTGGAGTCGGATCCAGTGGATCCCGTCGATACGGCACAGCTCCCGCACCAGCTCGGCCAGCCGGGGTTTTCCGTACAGATCCAGACCGTAGCGGGTGATATCCTGGGCCACCACCAGGAGCTCCTTTACGCCGCTCTCCGCCAGTCCCCGGGCCTCCTCCAGGATGCGCTCCATGGGCCGGGAGCGGTATCTGCCGCGGATGGAGGGAATGACGCAGAAGGCGCAGCGGTTGTCGCAGCCGTCGGCGATCTTGAGGTAAGCCCAGCCCGGACCGGTGCTGACGATCCGTCCCGCTTCGCTCAAGGGAGCGTTCAGATCACCCAGCAGCTGTGGCTTTTCTCCTGCCTCCGCCTGCTTCAGCGCGGCGACGATCTCATCGAAGGAGCCGGTGCCCAGGATCCCGTCCACTTCGGGCATCTCCTGCATGAGCTCCTCCTTGTACCGCTGGGGAAGACAGCCGGCCACCAGCAGGGTCTTCAGCTTACCGGTCTTCTTCAGCTCGGCGCATTCCAGGATATTGTCGATGGCTTCGGACTTGGCGCTGTCGATAAAGGCGCAGGTGTTGATGATCAGCGCATCCGCCTCGGCAGGGTCGTCCGTGATCGTATAGCCCGCCTCTTTCAGGAGACAGAGCATCTGTTCGCTGTTGATCAGATTCTTTGCGCAGCCCAGGGAGATGAGCCCCACGGTCTTGCTCATGGTTTCCATTCCTTTCTCACCAGGAAAATACGGTCAATCCTCCGGCTCGGACGCCCGGCGGCGCAGGGCGGCACGGATCTCCTCCCAGCCGTAGCCTCTCCGCTGGAGATACGCAGCGAGCTTTTTCCGCTCCGCCTCATCCGGCGGATCCGCTTTCAGACGGGCGGCGATGAGCGCATCCAGCTTCTCTTCCGGCGCGGGGAGGGCTTCCAGCGCGTCCTCCCAGTACGCCCGGGGGATCTGATGCCGCATCAGCTCCTGTTCCGCCCGACGCCGCCCGTAGCCCTTGGCTCCGCAGCGCCGGACGATCATATCGGCGTAAGCCGCTTCGTCGATGATGCCGAGTTCCGTCATCCGCAGGACCGCTGCCTGCGCATGCTCCGGGGAAGCGCCCTTTTCCCGCAGCTTTCTCTCCAGCTCTCCGGCGGACATGGCTCTGCGGCTCAGCTGCTCCGCAGCCTTAACGCGCACTGCGTAGGCTTCGCAGGAGTCCCGCAGCCCGTCCAGCGCTTCCGGATCCAGTTCCATGCCCGGAGACAGGTTGAGATCCATGATCTCCCGGGGACTGCAGCGCAGCTCTTCGCCGTTTTCCAGCTCCAGCAGGAACCGCCTGCCCTCATCCAGAGGCTTAATGCGGATGAGATGCACGGTCAGTCTTCAAAATCCTCCGCATCCACGCTCACGGCGCGGCTGGCGGGGGCAGCGGCGGCGGGCTTGGGGGCGGGCTGCTGACGGCGGGCCATGGCTTCCTTCACCTGGGCCTCCAGCTCATCCGCCACATCCGGATTCTCCTTCAGATAGTTCTTCACGCTGTCCTTGCCCTGGAGGCGCTGATCCCGGAAGGTGAACCAACTGCCGCTCTTCTCAATGAAGCCCAGCTGCAGGGCGATATCCGTGAGCTCGCTGGAGCGGGAGATCCCCTCGCCGTAAATGATATCGAACTCCGCTTCCCGGAAGGGGGGAGCGACTTTGTTTTTCGTCACCTTCACCCGGGTATGGCTGCCGATCTTCTGGCCGCCCACGCTCAGGGTTTCGGTACGCCGCACATCCAGGCGGACGCTGGCATAGAACTTCAGCGCCCGGCCGCCGGTGGTGGTTTCCGGATTCCCGTACATCACGCCGATTTTTTCCCGCAGCTGGTTGATGAAGACCACCACGCAGTTGGTCTTGGAGATGGAGCCGGTGAGCTTCCGCAGGGCCTGGGACATGAGCCGGGCCTGGAGGCCCACCACACTGTCGCCCATCTCCGCCTCGATCTCGGACCGGGGCACCAGAGCGGCGACAGAGTCGATGACGACCACATCGATAGCACCGGAACGGACCAGCGCGTCGCAGATCTCCAGCGCCTGCTCGCCGGTGTCCGGCTGAGAGATGAGAAGATTGTCGATATCTACGCCCAGCGCCTGGGCGTAGGTGGGATCCAGCGCATGCTCGGCGTCGATGAAGGCCGCTTCGCCTCCGGCCTTCTGGGCGGAGGCTACGATATGCAGGGCCAGGGTGGTCTTGCCGGAGGATTCGGGGCCGTAGATCTCCACGATCCGCCCCTTGGGCACGCCGCCGATCCCCAGGGCCAGGTCCAGGGCCAGAGAACCGGTGGAAATGGCCTCGATCCCCGTGCTTGCGGCGGAGCCCAGCCGCATGATGGACCCGGCTCCGAACTGCCGCTCGATCTGGGCCAGGGTGGTCTCCAACGCCTTCTGCTTGTCCGCCGCGGGGGCTGCCGGTTCGATACCGCGCTTTTTCTTGTCGGCCATGGTCATTCTCTCCTTTATGTCGTTCTGCTTTTCTCTTCTTCCGTATCCCTGGGATCCGGCTTCCGGAAGACCAGGGTGCGCTCCGTGCCGCGGCTGTCCACCAGGGTGTCCGTGGGAAGGATCATTGCCTCCTCCGCCAGACGGCGGAGCACCATGCTCTGCCCCTCCCCGCATTCCAGGATCAGCCAGCCGCCGGGGCGGATGATGCCCATCCAGCGGGCGAAAATGCTGCGATAGAAATCCAATCCGTCCTCCCCGCCGTCCAGCGCCGTCCGGGGCTCGTAGTCCCGCACGGAGGGATCAAGGGTCTCCAGCTCCCCGGTGGGGATGTAAGGGGGATTGCTGACGATCAGGTCGAATTCTCCCAGACGGGGGGAGGGGCCCCGGTGCACATCCGCCTCGGCGCAGAGCGCCCGGGCGCTCACATGGGCCAGCATGGTGTTTCGCTTCGCCAGGAGCAGCGCCCGGCGGTCCAGATCCGCCAGGATCACCCGGGAGGCCGGGTTGCGGGCGGCAATGGCGATCCCGATACAGCCGGAGCCGGTACACAGGTCCAGCACCCGGGGCTCGCCGATATCCCGCAGGCATTCCAGGGCGGCGTCCACCGCCAGCTCCGTTTCGGCGCGGGGAATGAGCACATTGGGATTGATCTCCAGATCGATGCCGTAAAAGGACCAGGAGCCCGTCAGGTAGGCGGCGGGCTCGCCGGCCAGCCTTCTTCGGAGCAGCTCGTCGGCACGCTGGGAAAAGGTTTCGTCCGGATACATGCGAATATCCCGCAGAAACTCCTCCGGAGTCTTGTCTGCGGCGAAGGCCAGCAGCATCCTGGCCTCCAGAGCGGCTGCCTCGATGCCCGCGGTCTTCAGTCTGCGCCGGGCGTCCAGATAGATCTCATTGTAATTCCGGATCATCGACGATTCACCACCGATCCGCACCCCTTTCCTCCGGGATGACCAGCTTCAGCGCTTCGATGGCGCACTCGATCATCCCGTCAGCCGGCTCATAAACCGTCAGACGCTGCAGCGCCTTTCCGGGAGCCGAGAGGATGGAGGAGAGCCAGTTGTCGTGCCGTCCCACCCAGCGGTTCAGCTCATAGCTGAAGGCCACCACCACCGGCAGGAGCAGGAGCCGCAGGGCCAGGGCCGCCAGCTTGTTCTTCCAACTCACCACGCTGAACACCAGAATGCTGATGATCATCACCACGAAGAGAAAGCTGGTGCCGCAGCGGGGGTGGGCTTTGGGCTGGGGCCGGACGTTTTCCACCGTGAGCTCCAGGCCCTTCTCATAGCAGTGGATGGATTTGTGCTCCGCCCCGTGATACTCGAAGACCCGGTGGATATCCGGCACCCGGGTCACCAGCCAGAGATAGAGGAGGAAAATCAGGATGCGCAGCACGCCGTCGATGAGATTCTTCACGAAGCTGGATTCGATGGGACCCGTCAGAAAAGCGGTGAGGAGGTAGGGGAGAAGCATAAACAGGCCGACAGCCATGATGATGCCCAGGCCGACGGAGACGCCGATGATGAGCTTTTTGGCCGTTTCTCCCTGGAAATGGGCGTTGATCCACTTATCCAGCTTATCCTCCTGAGCGGCCTGCTCCTCCTCCGGAAGCTGCTCTGCGGAATACATGAGAGCCTTGACCCCATGGACCAGAGAGTCGAAAAAGGTGACGACGCCCCGGATAAGGGGAAGACCGCAGACGGGGTATTTATCCTTGATCAGACGCAGCTCCTCCGTTTTGCAGATGAGCCCGTCCTGCCCCCGGCAGACGATCGCTTCCTTTTTCGGCCCCCGCATGAGGATGCCCTCCATCAGGGCCTGACCGCCGATGGTGGTGCGGAAATCGTTCCCTTGTTTCTGTTTATCGGACATGGATGAGATCCCTTCTCTTGTTCCTTCATTCGGTGGTGGGCAGAAGGATGGTGACTACGGTGCCGCTGCCCTCGTCGGCATTTGCGATATCCAGCACGCCGTTATGCCGCCGGATGATCTCGTCGCAGACGGCAAGGCCGATACCGCTGCCTCTGGCCTTGCTGCTGCCCTTGTAGAATTTCAGCTTAACCCGGGGAAGCTCGTCGGGGGGGATGCCGGGACCGTAGTCCCGGATGCGGATGCGGACGCAGTCGCATCCTGTCTCCGGGGCATCCTCTACCAGATCGCTGGTGACCGTGATGCGTTTCCCACTGCCGCCGTGCTTGGCGGCATTGTCCAGAATATTGAGGATCACCTGCTTCAGCCGCTCCGGATCCCCGGGGATCAGAGGGAGCGGATCTTCCGGAGGATCGTAGGAGAGCTGGATGCCCTCCTGCTTCAGCAGTTCCCGGTAGGTGAAAATGGCCTCCTCCAGCTCCGCGCCCACATCCAGCATCTCAATGTTCACCGTGAAGCGCCCATCTTCGATGCGGGTAAAGACCAGCAGCTCCTCCACCATGTTGGAAAGGCGCCTGGCCTCCTTCAGGATGATGTCGAGTCCCTTCCGGCTGTCCTCGCTGAGGGTCTCGTCGTACTCCAGCGTTTCTCCCCAACCGGCGATGGCGGTGAGGGGAGTGCGCAGTTCATGGGAGACGGAGGAGATAAATTCCGCCTTCATTTTTTCCGATTGGCTCAGCTGCATGGACATTTCGTTGATGGCGCCGACCATGTCCCCGATCTCGTCCTCATATTTGTTCTCGATCTGGGCGCCGAAGCCGCCGTCCGCGATCCGCCGGGTCATCACCGTCACCTTCTGGATGGGGGAGAGGATGGATCGGATAAAGAACAGATTGCTGACCAGCACCACCAGAATGACGCCCAGACCGATGCCGCAGCCCACCAGGATACTGAGGAACACCTGCCGGTCCACCAGGCGCAGGCTGGTGACATAGCGGATGATGCCCACCACCTGGCCCTGACCGTAGAGCAGGGGACTGGAGACCGCCAGGATGCGTTCGCCGGTGGCCGGACTGCGGCCCTGCCAGGTGCTCAGGCTCCGGGTGCTGATGGCCTCGGCGATATCCGGGGTATTCGGATGGGATCCGGCGGAAATGCCGGTAGTGGAGACCAGGATACGGCCTGTCGAGCCGACAAACTGCAGCTCCATCCGGTCCCGGCCGTCGAAGATCTCCGTATACTTATAGGCGCTTTGATAGTATTCCGCATAGGTGCGGGTGACATAGTTGGCGAAGAAATCGGATGAGGTCTTGGCCTTGGATTCCAGGGCAGAACGGATGCCGCTATAGTAGTAGCTGCTGATGGCAAAGGAATAGGCAGCCAGGCCCAGGAGCAGAGCCAGGACCACCAGCAGCATACTGTTCAGCATCCATTTGGCCCGGATGCCCCGGAGGTTCAGACCGCTCCGGCCGCGTGTCTTCAGATCCCCCATTTGTAGCCGTAACCCCAGACTGTGGTGATGCAGGAGGGATTCTGGGGATCGTCCTCCACCTTGAGCCGCAGACGGCGGATATTCACGTCCACGATTTTCAGTTCGCCGTCATAATCCTTCCCCCAGACGGAGGAAAGGATCTCCTCCCGGGAGAGAGCCTTGCCCGGATTATCCATAAAAAGCTTGACGATGGCGTATTCCACCTGGGTCAGACGGATCCGGCTCCCGTTCTTTTCCAGGGTCCGGTTCCGGGTGCTGAGGCGGAAAGCCCCCCGGACGATCTCCGTGGGATCCTCGTTATCTCCGCCGCCCACCCGGCGGTACAGGGCGTCCACCCGGGCGGTGAGCTCGGCGATGGAGGCCAGGGGCTTGGTAACATAATCGTCCGCGCCAGTCATGAGACC
>JAEEGL016496919.1_pt1 | contig 15388 bp, 13 predicted proteins | sample 9134231 | NCBI WGS metagenome assembly JAEEGL01 (sample SAMN16246548, study PRJNA631951) | gut metagenome | biome: gut microbiome; feature: rumen; material: fiber-attached | host: Bos | place: Iran: Karaj | collected 2018-10 | reverse complement strand
CGATAGCGCACCCCGCGCTAACTAAAATAAAGCCCAATCTGGACTGAAAACTGCCTCTTTCGTTCATAAATAACCCCTATATCATTGATTTAATGCTTTAAAGTACGTCAGCAAAAAGTTAGTTTATCATAGTTTAGTTCATATTTCTAGCTAAAATTAAAATATGATATAATACAAAATAATGTATATTCTATGGGTTGGGGGACTCAAATGGCTACGCTGATTTTATTCGGATTAGTAGTATCGATCATATATTACTTTTTACCGTATAGTTACAGGAAAACTGTTCTGTTATTGGCAAGCGCTGTCTTTTATCTGATGCTGGACTATAAGATGTTCTTTCTTTTGCTGGTAACAGGCTTCTGGATCTGGTGGTACGGGCTGTATATAAGCCCCGGCAAAAAAGGTATCTTTCCAGGCATATTTCCACTTGTACTTATTCTGATGTTTTTCAAGGTTAATCAGTTTTTTGTGGCTGAAGCAGCTACTCTTCTGGATAGTCTTGGCATAGGTGCGTCAATGCGGACACTTTCCTTAATGATGCCTTTGGGGATCTCCTATTATATCCTTAAGGCCATCAGTTATCTGGCAGATATTTATACCGGCAAGATCTCAGCAGACAAAAGTCCTATGGATGTTCTCCTGTACATATCCTTTTTCCCCGAAATAATGAGCGGCCCCATATCAAGATATGACAGTTTTAAAAAAGCTCTTTCGGAAGGCATGACCTATTCGGAAGAAAAGCTTCAGGCAGGTGCCTATCTGATCATTAAAGGGTTATTCATGAAAGCTGTAATTGCCAACCGTTTAGCAGGCTATACGGATACGATCTTTTCTGATCCCGGCAGCTATCCAGCACTGGCTCTGTGGATAAACGCATTCTTCTTTTTCATTCAATTGTACTGTGACTTCGCAGGATATTCCTTTATCGCAATCGGAATCACCCGGGTTCTGGGACTGCATTTACAAAAGAACTTTAACAGGCCCTTCCTGTCTGCAGGTATAACTGAATTTTGGCACAGATGGCATATTTCTTTATCTACATGGTTAAGGGACTATGTCTATTTCCCCCTGGGAGGAAGCAGATGCCCGAAGCCACGGACAAACTTAAATCTTTTCATAGTATTTGCCCTATGCGGCATTTGGCATGGTTCAGGCTTCCAGTATCTTGTCTGGGGATTCTATAACGGACTCCTAAGAATACTGTCACCCAAAAAGAAACCTGTACGTTTCAGAGCTGCCCACATTATACTGACATTTTTCCTGTGCTGCTCGGGATTCATCCTCTTTGGAGTGGATTCATTGAAAAGCGGAATTTCTTATATAGCCAGAATGTATACGAGTTTATCTATATCGATGGAAGCCATACAAAACTCCATTCTTCCTATATCCGGAGATAATACCTGTGTCGCTTACTTCTTGGTGATCATGTTTTTCATATTCATATTATTTGTAAGAGAAATATATGAGGAAAAGAAGAACATAAACGCCTATGAACCGGCTTCTGTTCCATGGCAGGTATTCCTGCTGGTATGCATCCTGCTTTTTGGAAACCTGAGAACATCCAGTTTTATATATGCGAATTTCTAGGAGATTTCATTTATGAAAAAAGTCGCCAGAATATTGGTTATCGCTATATTAATTACATGCCTTCTGACTGTTGCCAAAAGGGCTCTGACTCCTTTACTTATGAAAGATTCCAATTTCGGAATAGCATCACTTGAAAATCACGGAGCAGATATTCTGTTTATCGGATCCTCCATGTTCAGGCAGGGAATTGATACAAAAGATCTGAGCCCCGAAGGGAAATATACTTATCAGCTGACCTACAATGGCTTCCAGCCCTTTGCTGAATATATTACGTTAAAAGAAGTTCTGGCCCAAACCGATATCGAATGCCTGGTGATTGACATGTATCCCTATACCGCCGTGGATGAGCCAAAAATATCTGACACAAGACTATTTCAGGACAGATCCTTTGCTTTTACTTATGATCTTTTTTCTCAAATACATAAATATGGGAACGCAGACTATTATGACCTTTTTGATATGATGGTCCAGTCCAACAATGAGATGTTTTTTACATGGCCCCTGTCCTATCCCTTCATCAAAGAGAGATATTATCGCGGCAGTAAAATCGGAGAAAGTGCCGGATGCACCGCAGAATATTTAGATAACCTTGAGGTCAGCTATCCCTACGAATCGGAGCTAAACCCAGTACAGACAACAGCTCTTGATGACATCATCGATCTATGTAACCGTAAGGATATCGACGTTATATTCCTGGAAACACCAAAATACCGGAGAATGTATAATGATGATACATATGCAAAGGCAATGCAGGCTTATCTGGACTTTTTGAAAGACAAAAAAGTCAGAGTCCTTATTTCAAATGGCACAGCCAGTGCCTGTTCCGCGCCATCATGGGCCGAAGTATATGAATATGATTCATCAGACGCTTGTTTATTCAGTGATCTTATCCACATTTCATCAGATGGAAGAAGAGCCTTTACCAAAGCCATAGAGCCCCTCTTAATTGACACTTAACAGCTGATTGTTTTGTAGGGAGCATAGAACTTTTCCTTATAAAACAGGAATCTGCTAAGTCCCAGCTTATCCGAAATCCAGGCGCACAGCATACAACCTTCCACGGTTATCACCAGTGAAAAAATCGCAAACAACAAGTGCGTCGGATCAAATTTGAAATAGGGTATAAACCTGCTGCAGATTATAGTAAAAATTGGAGAAAAGATAACCATCGCCAATGAGTTTCGTCCAAGATACATAAAAGTCTTTTTCACCTTGGGCATACAATGATCAAACACAAAAAGCAATAAGCTGATGGAAAAGATTGGTATGCCAACTCCTGCCAATGTCCCACGACGAAAATCATCTGAAAATCCGATCAACAGTATGAGTGGAACCACCGCCAACACCGACGGCGCAATAACCTTAACAAAGCCTCTTCCGCTCATTGCAATGAACACGCCTATAAGGAAATAGATCACATTTGCCATCTCAAGTCTTCCAACCACCAGCGACAGTCCGAACAATATAGCTCCCATTACAGCCAGCGCCGATATTTCCTTTAGTTTAAGAACATGACACACAACATAATACACAACGGTACAGATGATCAGCGTATGAATGTACCAATACGTACCTTCCGGATTAAGAAACAGCTTATCAAGTAAGACAAAGGGCGTTAATTCCGCGATCTGATTTGAGGTGTTCATGATCTTACCCAGAAGAAAGATCATCACAACATACAGTGTCTCGAATATTAAATATGGCGCGATCAGCCTAAGAAGGCCATCACAAAACTCAGGCCCATCTTTATCGACATTGGCAAGATATCCAGAAATGATCAAAAACGCCGGCATGTGGATTGCACATAATATCTGAGAAGTAAACTCACCTATCACATGATTGTGATAGATGACCACCAGCAATATAAAAACGCCCTTTAAAAAGTCTAATTGAGGTACCCGTTCTTTCATACTGAGTCTCCTTAACAAAATGGACCTAACTAAAACGAGGTTTTAGAGCAGCAGAAAATCTCGCCCACAGTCTGACAATATAGTTTATTGCCAGAAATACAATCATGCTTTCCCACATGTTACGTAAAAGAAAAGCAAAGAAGCCATAAACGCCATTGGCATTAACACCAAAATAGTGAAAGGTGTTCATGAAAATTATTCCGTATAATGAATAAACATATTTTCCCGGAGATTCATAATAAGCCAGACCTCTGAGAAACCAGAAGGTGATAAGAAAAAGCAGCGCTTGAATGATAAGGTAATACCCACCAAACATAGCCAGGCCATCCGGCAGGTAACTGGTTATTACCCTGTATCTGGTAAGGAGATCATCGTAACTGCAATACCCGGCTTTATAGTACAAATAAGTAGCAGGTGAATAAATGTAGTCTCTTTTATCAATTCCAACACCCAAAAATCTCATGACGGGGGTAGGCAATAAACATAAAAGCTGATTTTTTAAACTCTCTCTAAGATCAGCTCTGTCCTCGTCAGAAAGGTCCCCGGAATAGAAATATATCTCATCGCTTACACGGATGTTCCCATATCTGTTGAGGGCAAAATTATCAATATACTCCTCTGTCCATGTCACTGAGTAGGGCACCGGCTCTTTTCTTTGCTCCACCTCTTCCTTCTTATTCCCGAAAGAATCTATTGCTGTCTCTGTGGTTATTAAAACCAATTGCGAAATAGAATAATCCTGTTTGTTATTCCTCACAGCCAGAATGGCATCTGATAATATCTGCATTATCCCAAACACCAGCAATATGGCTACCAAGCTGTAAGCAACTCTCTTAGGAGAAAGAATGCTTCTCAAATTAACATCTTCTTTTACAAGATAAATGAAATAAAAAACTGCGATCAAAATAAAAGGAGCTATTATCTCAAAGCGGGAATTCGCCGCAAGATTAACTATACTTAGTATTACTAAATATACCCAGATAAGCGGTTTCTTAAAGTCCACCGGTTTCTCCGGATATTCCTCGAAGAAAAATGGAAAAAATAAAACCACAGGTGCGTAGGCAAGATCCACCACTGCGTTAGTCACATTTGAGTTACTGAAGCCACTTATGGAATAGGAAACGACTCTGACCATAAATCCGACCATTCCCATGAGCCAGATACTTTTTTCCGAACCATTATTATATAGTCCGATCATTTTATAAAAACCTACCGGCCCCCTTCTTTTATCGTATCCATAGGCTGTAATATAATAAATCACAGTAAAAAGCAAAAAGAAAAGGGTCTCTGAAACGAAGGTTTTTACAGGTGTTTCCATGCCATAGCTTACAGGCCGCAGGGAGATCAATGTTCCCGGAACAGGAATATATCTGTAGGCAAACATTGACATCATCACCACAAAAAGAAAGGGTGATGCAAGTATTCTGTTTCTGTTCAGGGCCACAAAGACAAATGTGACATGGGCTGTCACCATCATGATGCATCCCACAAGATTGGCCCATGACGGAAAAAATACCATTTCCAAAACCACAGAGACTGCAGTTATGCAAAACAGTATTCTTCGCAATATATTCAGAATATTACCGCTACTGTCCCCACTCAACAAATACATAAGCTCCACTCAACATCCTCTTTGTTATTTTATAACATCTGAAACAGCATCAATATATTGCCTTACTATAATGTCAGCATCCAGCTTTTTTGCCCATTCAATACATTTTGATCTGTCAGGATAAAAATCATCTTTGTATAACTCTTTTAATTTCAAATATATACTCTCCGGATCCTGAGCCTCCACAAAGGATCCTGTAACCCCTTCGCAGACTGCATCCGGTATACCGCCGGTTCTGGTCGCTATAACATACTTTCCATACATGTTGGCTTCAATATATACGATTCCAAAGCCCTCATAGTCCTCTGTATCCTTTTTTGTATAGCTGGGCATGATGAAGTAATCGCACTCTCTGTATAATCTGTCCTTTTCTTCTTCCGATACTCTTCCAAGAAAAAAGACATGCTCCTGCAGGCCGTTGTTTTCCACTCTTTTTTTAAGGGAATCCATCTCCGGTCCGGCTCCGGCAATGTAATAGTTAAGTTCAGGGATATCAATGACCAGATCCTTCATTGCATCTATGACATATTGAAATCCCTTCCTGTCAACAAGTCTTCCCACAGAAAGCAGTTTATAGGATCTTACATTTTCTGTGACATCGATATTCTTATCTACGTAATGTATGGGCGGGTGGATCACAACTATTTTTTTGTTGTACTCACCGTACTTTTTCTGAACCAGTCCCCCGGTGAATTTGGAATTGGCAAAGATAACATCTGCAGATCGTATCAATGCTCTTCTCATATATTTTTTTATGGCAAAATATATTCTCCCCGGTGCCCTTCTGCACCCGTTTTTATCCTGGAGCTCTGTTCCATGGACCAGTATACCGTATGGAACACCCTTGAATTTTTTTAGCAAAAAACATGGAATGGCATGTGCAAAATGACTGGTAAAGGTGAAATCAAAGGAGAACTCTTTATGGTCTTTAAAGATTTTGCTGATAAGGTCCAAATGCAAGCAGAATCTGTTTCCCGCGTCACTATAATATACATTTGGAATAGACTCCTCTGAACTGTTTGGATTTTTGCCGCAGTAAGCGTGAAAATTCGTCACAGCCGGAAATGCCTTGGCCAATGAATAGCTCACACTTTCAATTCCCCCTTTATCAGCGGCTATAATCGAGGCGACAAACGCTATATTCATACCATTTTCCTTTTATGTTTTGACAGTATCCTTCTTCCGTATACCATCATCATCTCATCTTTCATAACAAATAAGCTAAGGCCATATACTGCAGCCCCGATAATTATCGTAATTCCTACAAGATACCATTTACTGCCCCAGAGCCTGTTTAACAGAAATACCGGAATGCCCATCACTACACTTGCTATGATATATTTATAGGACTGCAGGATAATAGATACATTCCAATACTTCTTTTCCAAGGCAAAATAGCCAATTAGGGCACCGGTCAAAAGAGTCTCTGAAGCAATAGATGCAATCGCAGCTCCGGTGCAACCAAATTCTGGTATCAGCAGCAGATTCAAAATAAAATTTGCGGTTATGCCACCTGCATTAAATGCTGTGCAGATCTTTTCCCTGCCGGAGGATAACAGATATTGATTTGCGATGACATTCATAATGCCATGGGTGAATACGCGAACCGTAAACAGTCTGAGCAATAAGGGAACCTTTTCATATCCCGCGCCAAATACGCATAGGGAGATCTGATCAGATAATATCAAAAGTCCTGTAACAATGGGAAATCCCAGCATCCAGACATATCTAAAGGCAAGACTTAAATGTTCTCTTAAAGAATCATCATTTCCCCTGTCATAATCTCTGGCATTTCTTGCTGCAAAGACTAATCCGTCAGCCATCATCACTATTGATATAACATTGATTATCTTTATGGCTGAGCCATAGCATCCATTCTCATATTCATTATTGACCGCCAGATATCCTATCATGGTAGAATCCAAAGCGCTGAAAATAGTCTCTGCCAGAACCGGAAGATACAGGAAAAACGCCGGTCTTATACGCTTTTTTACAGAGTTTATTTCTACCCCGCCAAATCTGATCAGTCCCAGAGCTTTAGGCCACATCAAAAGATTGGACACTATTATGGTAATGGCCGAGTACAGCAGATACTTCCAGACGTCTCCCGGTTCCTTCACAAAAATAAAAAGACAGATCAGCGCCAAGGATCTTGTTGTTATGGCTCTGATGGCGATCTCTCTGAAATCTTCAATACCCTGAAAAAAGAATCGGATATCAAAAACCACTGCCACTATCTGAAGGGAGCATATAGACATCAGGCCCTTGTAGGCCGGAGCGATATATGAAGATTTAATAAGCAAAAAAAGAGCTGATACTGATACCATACAGAAGAACACTCTTAGTATCAGCAGCTCAAAGAAAACCTCACTTCTTTTATTTACATCATCCTTAACCTTCGCTACTTCTCTCTGGCCGTAAAGATTAAAGCCAAAGACAGTAAAGGATACAAAATACATGGCAATAGAATTTACAAAAGCAATCTGTCCATTTCCCTCTTCATGTAATACTCTCGCCAGATAAGGAGCGGTCACCAGAGGGAAAATAATATTTAATAACGAGCTCAACAGATTATAGATGTAATTTAATAAAAGACTTGCCTGTTTTGTGTTTCTAGTTTTCATCTACTCATCCAAAAGCTTTTTATACAACTCTATCTCCTTATCAGGATTTGCCTCTCGGGCTAAATAATCATTATTGTACTTTAACATACTGTAAATTGTACTCTGATCTGCCCATAACAGACGCCTTATGATCGTGGTAAATTTCTCCTGATCTTCCAATGGAGCCCCAATATCAAGTCCTTCTACGTAATCATCCCAAGGGGTAGTACCTTTGCTAAGGACACAGAGACAATTATTCATCATAGACTCTACGATAATATGACCATAGTTCTCGCCCTGAGTAGGAAAGAGGAATGCGTGATACTGCTGAAAAACATCCGGAACTCTGTTATGGGGTATTTCTCCGCAATAGGTTACTGTCACATTCTTCGGCATCTCCTCAATAAGCTTACTGCATTCGGCCCAATAACCGCTGTCTTCTATGGGTCCATAAATATCGAAGACAACTTCACCTTCAGTAATCTTTTGAAGAACTTCCAATGCATACCTTAAATTCTTATACGGCACAATCCGGGATACAAAGACCAGCTTCAGTTTCCCGGGCTCCTTATTTACGACCGGTTTTTTCTCCACAAATTTAGCCGGAAGATTGGGAATTGTCTTTACCCTTGCATTTGAGAATACCTTATTGATGTCCTTTTCCTCAAGTTCGCAGGTGGCATGCCATTTAATATCTTTGTACATTCCGGTCAGCTTTGCCAACGTAATGTAAGTATATTTTTTGAGCTTCTTACGTCCAAGTCTTCCCTCACCATTCATTAAATCGCCTCTTGGGGCCAAAACTATCTTTGACTTTTTCAGCTTCCCAAGACGCCTTAGGATAAGGGGCCTGATTGTGAATATTGGTGAGAAAAAACCATTCATGTAAATGACATCATACTCTGTCTCATCAAAAAACTTTTTAAATCCATTAAGGCTCTGCTTATCGGGGCTCATGTAATACACCTGTGCCGAACCCACCTGATTCCAGGAATTAACTTTAATTCCCTCGTAGGGCTTGTCCTCCCTAAAGTCTCTGTCTGCGCAGAGAACCTTAAATTCAAACTGATCAGAAAGATTCTCCACCATATTTGCGGAGGACTGAATAGGCCCGCCTCCTTTGTAACCGGGAAGATACTGACCATTTAGAATAAGCACAGTTTTCATTACTTAAGCTCTCCCTGTTCCATCATCAGCTTTCCGGCTTTTTCGCATTCATATATTTTGGCATCTACCAGATATCTGTACCAATAGGCCTGTAAGAAAGCATAAATTCTTCCTTCTGTCCCATCCAGAAAACCAAGTCTGATCCAGTAACGGTAAATAAAATACATATGCGCTCTTACAAATTTGGGGAGCTTGTAGTAACCGTGGTTTCTTATGAATCTCCTGATTCTGGCCTGACTGGAAAAGCCTCTCAGATCTTCATCCGAACCACTTGCAATCATCTGCTGATCAAAAACTTCTTTATTGCTGTACCAATTGTGTTTATTGACCCAGCATTCCAGTGGTTTATTATTTTTGTCACTGAAATCATTGTCAAACATCACAGTTTCACCGCTTGTTATTATCAGGTGTTCATCCATGGACTTCGGCTCAGACATTCCGAATCCCACACGCAGAATACGCATGCGAAGTCCCGGGTACATACCTCCATGACGAATCCACCTGCCCATGAAATACATGCGTCGTCTTAAGATTACCCCATTAACAGAAGACGGAAGCTTATCAAGCTTTTCCTCAATCTCATCAGCAAGCTCCGGTGTAAGCTCCTCATCAGCATCTATCTTGATCATCCATGTAGTATCGAGGTTGACGTTCTCAATTGCCCAGTTAAACTGAGCTGAATGATTTTCAAAGGTATGTTGATAGACTTCTGCTCCCATCGACTTAGCCAGTTCAACAGTTCCGTCTGTGGAATATGAATCAACAACTACGATCCGCTTCACTATAGCTCGTAATGAGTTGATACATTTTTGAATATTAGCTTCCTCGTTTTTCGTTAGAATAATTGCTGTAAGATCACTCATACTTTTTCTCTCTGACTCTAAGTATCTCCTCCTTTGCTCCTTTGTAGTACCACCATATAAGAACCAGGACCACCAGAACCAAAGATGGAATTGCCATATTTTTTATGATATGTGTCACGCCGCCATCAACGACATATTGAGCCGGTACTGTTTTCTTTACTGCATTTGAAAAAAGTGTGGTCGAATAATATTCCTCTGTTGTTTCCTCTATCAGTTCTACCCAGGAGGATATTGTTGAATTAAGCCTGTTGAGCATAGAGTCGGCATATTCATAAGCCTCCTGATCAGTAGAAGCGCTGGATTCCGACAGCTGTGAAAGAAGCAGATAATACTGATTCAAATTTGTATTGGTCTGCGCGATCTCCCTGATAAGTGCTTCCTTCTCAGAGACAAGGGAATCATAATACTCATTCTTCTGCCCATACTCCAAAGTGGAATCCGAGCTGCTTACAATGACTACAGGATCTTTTTCATAAGAACTGATGGTGCTTGTCAGACTGTCCAGTCTGGTCTGAAGCTCAGATATTCTGTTACTGCAGTTCCTGATCATGTACTCGTAGTACTCTTGCTGACGATATCTGTCCTTGGTAAGTGACTGACTCTGAACATAGGATGAAAGTCTGTTGATGTCCACTGTCTTGACAAACTCCAGGGATGTTACGATGTCTTGGAAGGAAAGTCCTGTGGAAGATGCCCTGAAATCCGGTGCCTTCTTCATCCTCTCCCTGACATAGGACAGCATAATATCCATCTGCGTTGTCACCAGATCAATACTCTCGCCATAGTCATAATCATCCCCACTTAAAAGGTTTGATGTAACTGACAAAACCTCTGTATTGGCATAAGTATCCATAAAGTACTGTTTGTAACTGTCAATTATTCCATCCAGAATCTTAGGCAATTCCTTCGAATCGAAGGTTCCGTCATCATACAGATACAAAACGTACTCTGAGGGAAAGTATGATACATCAAGAAGCTGCTCATAGTACTTGGAATCCCTCTTTGCCATATCATTGATAACAGTAATTCTTTCCAGCGCATCCTTTGGAATAACCCCGTCAATGGATAAGTTTTCCCTTACTGTCTCAACATAGCTCTCATCATAGCCTCTTTCCAAAAGTGCAGCCTGAATAACGTAAGGAGATCTGATAAGATTCACGTCAAAAGCCGCCCCGTTGGGATCCAGGCCACTTTCTATTCCATCAAACTGAAAAGTTATCATTGCCCTTGCATATGAGCCCTTACCCAAAAAGTGTTCAAAGCCTGAGTAAAACGCTCCGACAGAGGCTCCAACAAGAATAGCCAGTGCCAGTAGATATGCTATCAGCCTCTTTCTCTTTCTCATATTTGAAAAAACGTTTATGAGATCCAGTTCACTTTCCTGATTTTTATTATGATTGACCTGAACAACAACCTGGCTGTTCTCGGTTCTGCCTTCCTGCTCCATAGTAAACTTTTTCTCCTTTATTGGTCTTCGTATGCCTTATCTTTTCTATTCTTCAAAATGAGTTTCCTGTATCTGGAATATTCATGCCTTAGCCTGGCAAATACTATAAGTGTAATCAATAAACCTGCTAAAGAGGCTGACAAAAAAATAAGAAAAATAGAATCAACTGTCTTATGTTTTGGTTCTGATGTTGTGATAAAGGTCGAGCCATCAGTAGCGGACGTATCTGATGCTTTTGACTCATTTTCCGTTTTTGCTGTTTGCAGACCGGAAGATGAACCTGATAGAGAATTCTTTGCAGGAGTCTTTTGCTCTTTCTGAATAGTTGTTTCTTCTTCAGAATCATTCATATAGACGGCCTCAGCTTTCACCACATCAGAGCTTATGTATCCATTCATGCCACTATAGCTTATCGGATACCATATTTCTCCTGTGGTATTTGTGATCTTCAGGCCGGAATCCATATCGATGCCAAAAGGAATTACTATGACACTTTTAGAATCGTTTGTAGGCTCAGAGCGCAGATTTGCATTTACTAAAATAGTAAGATTGTAAACACCTTCTTCTGTGCTGACAATGTGCGTCTGTTCCTGCTGGTCTTCTTCCTGTTCCTGCAAAGTCTCCTGAACCTCTTCCTGTTGTTCAAGAGGCTCTCCTTCATTCTCTGCAGCGTATACAGGATTCGTAAACAGCATCAGCGATAAGAATGCTATGAGAAATAAAAGATATGCCTTAGTCAAGCCGCTCATGTTCCACCTTATTTCTTAAAAATGGTCTGATCTCCTTATTAGGGAGATCAGATCAATCAATAGTTTATTTAACCTTCTCAATCTTAATAGGTCCCTTGTTCGTAAGGTGAAGAGCAAGTCCGTCATTAGTAAATGCGGTGATCTTTACATTGTTCCATTTTCCGTTTACCAGCTGCTTGGCTATGATGGTGTCTGCTGTATCAGTGTCCTTTATACCCTTAACACAAATTGCTGTGTCCAGAGTCTTAAAGCTGTGTCCTCCCTGTAAAGTAAAATCAAATATTGAAAGAACAGTATTTCCATTGGCATCCTTTGTTCCGCTGGCAACAGCCTCTTCATCGGGTTTAGTCAGAATAAAATTGATGCTTCCTGCCTTACCATCAATTGAGCTCTTACTAAGCTCTTCATTCCAGGCAACTGCTACTGATCCCGGAAAAGCTGTATTAGAAGCGATAATGTTTCCTATAACCTCCTCAACACTTATGCCTCTCTTAGCAGCAGCTTCATCGATCTTAGCCTTCTGCTCATCTGTCATTTGTTTATAGATATATGCACACAGCTTCAAAAGTCCTTCTTCGTCACATTTCATTGCTTTGATTGCTAAAAGTGACTCAGCAACTGCAGTTGCTGCTGCCTGAGTATCAACAGCGCCACTGCTAAGAAGCTCTGCAGCCAATGTTTCTGCAGTCACATCGCCCGGTGCACGACGTGAACCAAGAACTCCCGGTGTCAGTGCTTCAGATGCTGTAGGGCTTGCTGCCGTTACAGGAAGACTCATGGTAAAAATGCTAACAAGTAAAGTAACCGCTAAAACTAGCTTTTTCATTGGTGTTTCCCTCCCTCTTAGAGTATGTATGGTTTACTATTTTCAACTATCTATATTCTCCCTGAAAAAACAGGTGAAAATACCTTAATCATAAATCCACTCAATATCCCCCTGTGGATAGTCTATAGTTCCGTTTTCTGTATCAGCCAGCATTGCAATTACCATAAACTGTTTTTCGGGATCCTCCGGCAAATCTGTTACCAGGGTAATTAGAAAGTTCATATCCGTAAGGAGTTTATACCTGGGATCCACATTGTCGGAAAGAGAAACACTATCATATGTATCCCTGAGGAAATTCCGACAATCATAATCAACTGTAAATGCATAGTGGGTGAGCAAATCCTCTTTTGGCCACTTTCTTGCCATCAAAACCTCATAGGTCATTTTGTCTCCGTCTTTATAGATTTCAATCACGCGATTTTCATCAAAAAAGTCAGGATCCATATATGACCTCAAGAATCCCCCATCTACTCCGTAAATAACTTCATTAAACTCACAGAAGTCCAACCTGCCGGGAAACTCTGTAAATACCGCTCCGCTGTCATCTGCAGCTCCAAGGCTGTTATGGGTCATATAAAACTGATCATCATCTGCATTTTGAAGGATTGGAGCATCAATTGTCCCATCAGCAATATATATCCAGCCGAAAATATCGTCATTTAATGCTTTAAGGGTTTCAAAATCAACCTTGCCATCTCCTGCAGATTCCCCGGTAAGTGCATCAACTTTCTCTTCCGTCCCGGCAGAAAGATCCTCAACGGCGTCGTCACCCTGTGCGGCTTCCGAAGTAGTCTGGGCCATAGCACTTGCAGAATCGCTGCCGCATCCACAAACTAAAGTCAATGAAAGTGCTGCAATGACCCCAAAAAATCTTTTATCCCTGTGCATTGTTGTCAACTTTTTCATAAAAAACACTTATCATCAATTCCTTAACTTTATCTGTATCAGGATAGAACTCATCATATAATTCGCCCTCGACCGTTTCTCCCTCAATGGTTCGAAAGCTATTTGAATCGAAGGTATAACCTCCGCACTGCCCGGCAATATACAGCATCTCATCCAGGGAGATATCTGTTGTTATATACGGGGCCACAGCACTGTATATGTTAGCAACGGATGTGGGGTTACTTTTAAGAGTAACCATAACCTTGTTCATAAGCGCCTTTAAGAAGACCTTCTGTCTCTCCAGACGTCTGTCGGAGCCTCCCAATTCATGGTCTCTGTCCCTTACAAAAAGATGTGCGTCATTCCCCTCTAAATGAACTTCCTCTCCTTTTTTATAAGAGAAGGATGGTGTAACAGCATCTTCCGGGATTGTTAAATCGACTCCTCCCACTGCTTCGCTTAAAGGGCCTATTCCATCCATTTTCATGGAAATATATCCATGTATCGGCAACTGATAAAGGTACCTGGAAACCGCCTTTGCCTGATACTCGCAGCTCTCTGCTTCTCCGTCCCCAACACCATGTTGAACAGATATTTGTGCAAATGCGGTCCTGACAATATTTCCAGCTGCATCGTAGACATCAACATCCACCATTGTATTTCTATTGATGGGTATAAATTCTATCCTTTTTAAGATGGGATCAATAACCGCCAGAATAAGCAGATCTGCCTGGCCTCCATCAAGTCCACCGGACTTTGCTTTATTCTCTCCCATCTGATCTGTTCCCATAATAAGGAACGTCAGAACATCCTCTTTATATCTATATATCTCTCCGTTATACTTTACCCAGCCATCTTCCCATTTAACCTGAGATATTCCTTCGCTGTCAGGCTCTGCTGCCAAGTCAGTACCCTCAATTTCATCTTCCATGACAAGGGTCGGCGTAGTATTATCTGCACTGCTTTGAAGGCTGTGATGACCACCTGAAAAAGCGCCTACAGCGTCAAATACCAGGAGCAGAATAACTAAAAATATAGATAATATGCCTCTTTTTCTATTCGGATTTCTCATGCCCGTCTCTGTTAGTTAATAATATTTTAACAAATTCCTATATGATATTTTATAATAATTACAGAATTTTTACAATCAATTGGGGAATAGTCAGATTTTTATTGAAAACGTAGAACAACGAAAAACCGCCTACCTTCATTTTTCTAAGGTAAGCGGTTCAAATTATAAATCAAATTCAAATTCGGAAGCAGCGGTTTTCTGAGGTCTGCTGCTGCCTATGAGAATTGCGGAGAGGCGGGTGAGCTGTTTGGATGATGCAAGCTTAAGTGCAGCGTCGATAGCTTCTGCGGGAATGAGATTCTCATAGGATATAAGTGATGAAACTGTATTAAGCAGAGCGTCATCACGATGAGTCTCATACTCATTAGAAAGTCTTGTCAGAATGCTGACTGCGTTCTTCGTGACGAATTGTTCGTATTTAGTCTTGTAGCCCGGCATAAGTCCATAGGGATAGAGAAGTCTGCCAATAGCGATGTTCTCTGAGATCTCGCAGCCGTCAATTACGGCCTTCTCAAAGAGCTTGTCATACTCGGCGAAGTTGATGCTCCTTCTGTCCACGCACTCTCTGTAGGCGTAACCTGAGCCTGCTATAGAGAACTGGATGGTCCTGGCCATGGTGTTCTCGTTAAAATCATAAACATATTCCGGGAAGGTAAGGCAGGCT
>JAEEGL015383138.1_pt1 | contig 15388 bp, 19 predicted proteins | sample 9134231 | NCBI WGS metagenome assembly JAEEGL01 (sample SAMN16246548, study PRJNA631951) | gut metagenome | biome: gut microbiome; feature: rumen; material: fiber-attached | host: Bos | place: Iran: Karaj | collected 2018-10 | reverse complement strand
TGGTGCTAACTCAATTATCCCAGCTGAAATCATTAACTTTGATCCTACTCTTTATATGTGGGGTGGCCTTGGTAATGAAGAAGGCAGTGATGGTGACCTTGAAGTTACTTTGATGAAAGAATTAGCGCCTAGAAGATAGAGCGTGATATAATAAGGGGGATGAAGACTAAGACGAGGTTTGTTTGTCAGCAGTGTGGAACTTCCTACGCAAAATGGGTGGGACAATGTGCGAATTGTTCGGCGTGGAATTCGCTTGTTGAGCAGGTTATAACGGATGAAAGCGTTGGTGCTAAGTCTGCGATTGCAAAGGGACAAGCTTCCGGTAAGAAATTAAAATTTGAGAAGATTTCTACAATTGTTCCGTCTGATGCTAAGGCAAGGCTTTTAACTGAGTTCAATGATTTGAATGTTGTGCTTGGTGGTGGAATTTTGATGGGTTCGGTGTCGCTACTAGCTGGACAGCCGGGTATTGGTAAATCTACACTTCTAATGCAAATATGTGCAACAGTAGCTAAGAAACATAATGTTTTATACGTATCGGGAGAAGAGTCAGCTGGTCAGGTTAAATTGCGAGCGGTGAGGCTTGGTGCAGAGTCGGATAAGCTATCTTTTGCGGCATCGACATCTGCGAACGATATTGCAAAGACTATTGAGTCGGGTGATTTTGATTTGGTGATTGTAGATTCCATACAGACGTTAGCGATGGATGAAATATCTTCGGCTCCTGGAACGGTGTCACAGGTGACGAATTGTGGTAATTTGATTATTAGAGCGGCAAAAGCTACGGATACAGCTGTAGTGATAGTTGGGCATGTAACAAAAGAAGGTACTTTGGCGGGACCAAAAGTATTAGAACACTTAGTAGACGTAGTACTAAATTTTGAGGGTGATAGATATGGTGGTTTTAAAACTGTACGAGCGGTGAAAAATCGCTTTGGCTCAACTAATGAAGTAGCAATATTTGAAATGCTTAATTCTGGTTTATCTGAAGTTCAAAATCCATCAGCGGCGTTATTAGCAGAAAGAACTAATACAGATGGATCAATTATATTAGCGACACTTGAAGGGAATCGACCGATTTTGGTAGAAATACAAGCATTGGCGACGAAGTCTAACTATGGATATCCAAAAAGGACTGCTTCTGGTTTTGATCTTAACCGGTTGAATCTATTAATTGCGGTATTAGAGAGAAGGACAAAATTAAAACTATCAGATAAAGATATTTTTGTAAATGTAGTTGGCGGAATGAAATTATCTGATTCGGCAGCAGATCTTGCAGTATGTATGGCGATTGCTTCAGCGGTGGCTGGCCGTAAACTGGATGAAGGATATGTGGTGTTTGGTGAAGTGGGATTAGGTGGAGAAATACGTTCGGCGTTTAGAGCAGATCAACGAATTGCAGAGGCAAAGAAACTTGGATTTAAGCATGCGATTGGTCCAGCGACGATTCGTGATAAATTTGTTATCCCGGTAAAAGATTTGCGTGAAACATTAATTAGGTATGTAAAATGAAAATTTTAGGAATTGACCCTGGATTAGGGAGATGTGGGTTTGGATTAATTGAAGTTGGTTCTGCGACGAAAGCATTGGATTATGGCGTAGTGACAACAACGGTAGATGCGCCGTTACCCTCACGCCTTTTAGAGCTGTATGATTCTTTGAATGAAGTTTTCAATGAATGTGAACCAGAAATGGTGGCAGTGGAAAAGTTATTTTTTGCAAAAAATATTACAACAGGTATTGCAGTGGCGGAGGCGCGCGGGATAGTGCTTTTGGTGGCGGAGCAAAAAGGTTTGCCCGTATATGAATATACGCCAAATGAAATTAAAAAATCTTTGACTGGGTATGGCGCGGCAACTAAAACACAGATAGAAGAAATGGTACGTGTGCATCTTGGGCTTGAGAAAAAACCAAAGCCAGACGATGCGGCAGATGCGTTGGCGGTGGCGATTACATGTAGTTTTTTGTACAAGATGGGACAAGGTAATAAATATGAGTTTTCAAATAATAGGAGGAAAAAATGATTTCGCATATTAAGGGCGTAGTAGAAGAAAAATTTGGAACCAATGGCTTGATTGTAGACGTTGGTGGGATTGGGTATGAAATGATGGTTCCAGCGTTAGATTTTGAAGGGGTTAATCTTGGTGAAAAAGGAAAGTATTATACTTATCATCAAGTTAGAGAAAATGCGGAAGAGCTATATGGGTTTTCGAGTTTAATGGCGAAAAAATTATTTGAATTGTTGATTTCGGTACAAGGTGTAGGGCCGAAGGCGGGGATTGCTATTATGTCACTTGCTGAGGCAGAAGAAGTAAGAAATGCAATCGCAAATGGTGATACTGCGTTTATATCGAAGGCATCTGGTGTAGGTAAAAAATCGGCAGAACGAGTAATTGTGGATTTGAAGGATAAAGTTGGTATTCCATCGCGATATGGTGCGACGGAAGTTACGAAGATTGGTACGGTAGAGAATGAAACGGATGAAGCGCTGGATGCATTAATGGCACTTGGATTTACATTAAAAGAAGCGACGCTGGCTTTGGATAAAATAGATAAAACGTTGTCAGTAGAAGAACGGGTGAAATTGGCGTTGAAAAAGTAAGTTTAGGCGAGGGGGAACCAAGTTTGGATTTGGTAGTTATTAGTGACGGAGGCGACAGCGAGAAGGGGTTGGTAGTTTTTAAACTTTGAGGTATTTAATTTGAGATAAGATTCGGCGGCAAAATGCATTTGGCGGAGTTTGGCGGTAGTAATGGCATCAAGACCATTGCCATGGATGGAGTTTTTGCGATATTTAACTTCAGTAAAATAGATTTTTTCATCTTTGATTGAGATGATATCGATTTCATAATATGGAGTTTTATGATTTTGTTCAATAATAGTGTGACCTTGGAATTCTAAATATTTTGCGACGGTTGTTTCAGCTTTTCGACCTGTCTTAGTGGTATTTTTCGTAGATTTAGATGATGGAGTATAGCCGGAAATAGTTTTACATGGTTCAAAAGAACGACGATGTTCTGGTGTTAGTCCGTGTTTATGAATAGATTCAATGTGTTTTTTGGTGCCGTAGCCGACGTGCTTTTCAAAACTATATTCTGGATACTTGGTAGCGAGTTCAATCATATAGTGGTCACGAGCAACTTTAGCAATAATAGAGGCAGCGGAAATTTCGCGGATTTTGGTATCGCCTTTGATACAGGTAGAAGTGTATCGTTCTAGTGGGGTGCCAGTTAGAAAATTAAGATTACCGTCAATAATGATTTGGGAAAAGGGTGTATGAAGTGATTGTATTTGCTTCACAGCGCGACGTGTAGCAAGCCTTAATGATTCGGTGATGCCGAATTGGTCGAGTTCTTCTGCTGCAATCCATCCGAGACCAGTGGTTGATTCAGCTAATATTAATTCATTTAATGTTTCACGTTTTTTAGAGGTAAGTTTTTTGGAATCTTTGAGCTCAGAAAACCAAGGACGTTCGTCTTCTGGTAAAATAACTGCACCAATAACAAGCGGACCCGCTAGGGGTCCGCGTCCAACTTCATCGATTCCTAGAATTGCCACTTAGGCCTCTTTGGTCTCTTCCTTTTTTTCTTCGGCTGGAGCTTCGACAACTTCTACTTCAGGAGCTGCTTCTTCGGCTGGAGCTTCTTCTGGAACTGTGACATCGTTAACAGCTACGCGATCGAAATCTTTGCCGGTAAGACGTGCAGATTTACCAGAACGTTTGCGGAGATAGCTTAAGTTGTTGCGACGTACTTTGGAACGTTTGGTAACGATGATTTTCTCGACAAGCGGAGAATGGATGAGATAAGATTTCTCGACGCCGACACCGGAAGTTACTTTGCGTACTACGATGCGAGCGGTGTGTGATTCCTTGCGGTCAACACGAATAACTACACCCTCAAAAGTCTGAGAACGGAATTTGTTACCTTCTTTGATTTTTTGAGTGACACGAACAGTGTCGCCGGGGCGAACATCGACTACGGCTTTCTTTTTTTGCGCGTCACCAATTTCTTTTAAAACTGAAAAACTCATATTATACCTTTATTATTAGACAATTACCTGTTATTTTAACATACCTTAGGGGAAATTTCAAGAGTTTAGACGTTGAATTTGAATTCTACGACGTCGCCGTCTTGCATGACGTAGGTTTTGCCCTCAGTGCGGAGTTTGCCGGCAGCTTTTACGGCTTGTTCGGAACCGAGCGTTTTAAGATCATCGTAATTACAGATTTGAGCGGCGATAAAACCACGTTCAAAATCAGTATGGATAGTGCCGGCGGCTTCGGGTGCGGTGGCACCTTTTTTGATAGTCCAGGCGCGGCACTCTTTTTTACCAGCAGTAAGGAATGACTGAAGCCCAAGAGTTTTATAAGCGGCTTTGATTAATTCGCCAAGAGCGTCTTCTTTGACGTTGTAGGACTCAAGAAACTCTTTACGTTCATTTCGATCCATGCCAGACATTTCTTCTTCTAATTTGGCGTTGACAAAGATAGCTTCGGCTGGTTTGACTAAATCTTTAAGTTTGGCTTGTAAATTTTGATCGGTCAAACCAGATTCGTCTACATTGAACATATAAATAACTGGTTTGTCAGTGAGATAAGGAATGTTTTCGTCGGCGGGATCTTTTTTGCGTTTGGATTCGACTTTAGTTTTGGTTTCTTCGTCAGCAAGCTGTAACTCTAAATTAATGATGTCGATATCATCTCTAGCTTGGCTGATGATGTCTTCCTCGATTTTGTTATCGGCGCGAACGATATCGTCGTTTTTGAAGGCGCGAACAACATGGCAAATGGCTTGGCACTCACGGATATGAGCGAGGAATTTATTACCAAGACCTTCGCCTTTGGATGCACCAGCGACAAGACCAGCGATATCGACAAACTCCACGGTAGCGGGCACGACTTTATTGGTTTCATACATTTTAGCTAAGACGTCTAATCTTTCATCAGGGACAGGAACGATACCGATATTTGGTTCGATAGTAGCAAAAGGATAGTTGGCGGCAAGTGCGCCAGCGTTTGTTAGGGCATTAAATAATGTAGATTTGCCGACGTTAGGTAAGCCGACAATGCCGATTTTTAAATTCATAATTAACCTGTGATATCTGTTATTATGGGTATAATTATAACATATTTTTGAACTGTTTTATGATACAATAAAAACATAAGCTAAATAAGGATTATTGTAGGATGGATATGAAGAATCAAATTGTCTCTGAGCCAACTGCTCAAACAGTTCAACCGGAAGTAAAAAAATGTAATCATATACCGATTATTATTGTGTTGGCGATTTTAGCTGTTTGTGGTTTTGCCTTTGGTGGTTTTGAATTGTATGATAATATGCAAAATAAAAATCAAACTGGCAGTTCCGAAACCGAAAATTCAAATAATAATGAAAACATTAATAAGGAAGATGATGATAGAGCGGGTACTGTGATTTCAGAAAATGTGTCATTTGCTGTGCCAAATCCACCGTATGACGAGGGGACGAATGATGGAACTGTAAAATTTGAATATGGAATTTACGATGATATATTATTTGCATATTCAATTAATTATCATTTACATCCGTATGGGCATATAGTAAGTGAAGTTATATCAAACAATATAGATATAAATACTGGAGAAAAATTAAGTAATGCAAAGGTGCTGGAACGTGTAAATATTACGATAGAAGAAGTATATCGTAAGATTCTTGGGAATTTAGCTGATACTGTTTCTGCAGACTCGTTCTTATTGAATACGCAGGGGGACGTAAATGGAGAAACAATAAGTATCGATAATTTTAAGAATAGTATAAGTGAATATGTAGAACAATTAAAAGATAATCAAGACGCTTTTTATATATTATTAAAGGATTCAGCGATGACGGTTTCTTATGTTCAGAGTGAAGTATTGAAAGAGCTTGGCATGTCGACTCATATGGACCAAGGACTTATTAAAGGATATGTTGAAGTAGAGTTATAAAAAAATCAGGTTGGTTTAGAAATTCAAGATTCCGATTTTTTAATTCATAATCAACCTGTAGTATCTGTTATTATGGGTATAATAACACATTACGGTATATAGTTGATCTGGTTTTAAACGTCGCCAAAGTATCCAGCTTCTGATAGCTTCATTACTTCTTCATTTGTTAATGAGAATGATTTTATATTAGTGAGATAGCTTCCGTCAGAATTCGTTTTTGGTGAGCATTTGCCCGTTTCCATGTCGACGGATAATTGATAGTCCATAAGATTGATTGCATATGGTATATTTGAACCATCGCCATTAAAGGATTCTACTTGCATAGTGGATAGTTTTTCTGCATCTAGCCCGACCCCAATTATGTGATTGACTAGCGTAATTGAATCTGTTTCTTCGATGAACTCAAAACTGTAGATACTGTGGAGTTTTGAATATAGAGTATTAAATGAGATTGATAAGACTGGTAAGGCAGTTTTTATAAAATCTTTTTCTTTATTTAAAAATGCAATGTTAAGATTACCATCACGCTTTACGTCTATATATTTATTGTTAAATGAAATATATGTTTCATCGCAAGTATAATTGCAGCTGTCTTGCTCTGGGTTTGCATGAAGTATTGCGTAGTAGTCTTGCACGTAATCGATAATGTGATTTGGGTATTTTTCTTTTCTTAATTCTTCTAATGATTCTGTTGAGGCGTATGAATCTATCAGGTTATAAAAAAGGCTTTCGGTCTTAAGTTTTTGGTCAGCAAATCCTTCTGGCATGTAATCTGATTTTAGCATGGTGTAAATTGCCGCTAGGGCTTGTTCTTTTGTCAGGTCTTCGAATGTAGTGTCATCTAGATTCTCACTAGGTATATCACTGTAATTATTTGATTCATATGGTTCTGGAGTATTTGGTTTATTTTTAGTGAAAAACACCACAATATTTATGGTGCCTATTATTATAATGAGAGATAATAAAACACCAAAAACAATACGAAGACTTTTGTTTGGATTTCCTGTTTTTGATATTGATGAGTTTTGCTCATTTTTTATTATGGGTGCGTTACCTTCTATACTATCCATGTTTAGATTATACCATAAGAAATAATGAAAGATTTTTGATGAATTCGCAAAACCAAATGGTTGCAAACATATAATAATTTTTTAGCGGTTTTGCCTGTTTGTAGTTGCGTTTTTGGTGATTTTAGATAGTATTTGAACACACTAAAACGATAATTAAAATCACGACGCAAAATGTAGATAAACCGATAATGAAGATGTAGTATAAAGAAGACACGGAATTTGTTTGTGGCTATACTGAAGCAAAGTTTTAAGGTTTCGAATGAAACATTGATAAGCCTGAGTTTTTTAATTGAGTGTTATAATTAATAGTATGAAAAATAGTATTTTTGGTAAAAAAGCTTTAGAAAAAATACAAACAACACGAAGAATATTTCTAAAAATTGCAGTATGGATATTAATTGCGGATTTTGTTCTTGGAGCGTTTTTGATTCTCACAGAGAGTTGGAATGTTAGTGTTGGTAGGATTCTAGGTACGCTTTTTGTTTTAGCAATGGCTTTGTTTGTGAGCATTAATAATTTTATTTGTATGGAAAAAAATAATAGAGCGACACAAACATTTGCTTTGATTAGCTTCGTTAGTAATATAATTTGGTTAATTTTTGCTCTTTTGCTCATGTGGGAAATAGTGCCATTTTATTTGAAAGGAGAAGGCGTGTTTTCTTCTAGTTATCACTTATCCTTTTTTTCGTTGACTATGTTTATTTCGATTTATGCAGCTATAGCAGGGTTTTGTATTTCGAATACCTTATCCATAAAAGAGCCTATAAAGATAATTAAGCCATTAAAGATAACTGCGGTTGTTTGTGTTATGTATTTGTGGTTTTTTGAAACGTTTGCAACCATAGTTGAGTTTCAGAATTTGGGGACATTACTTAATTTAACTGAGTTAGCTGTGCTTGCATTCATAATTACAGCTTCTGCTGCATCAATTATCTCAAAGACGAGTGAGGATAATAAAGATAAGAAAAGAACATCAGGAAAAACGTCTAAATCTGATGAAGAGTTGCGGGCTGAGATTGAAGAAAAGGTTAGAAGGGAAATGATAGAAAAGGAAATAAGATCAAAAATTGAAGCTGAGCAATCTGGATTAAGCAGAAATACTGAAATTAAGACAAAGAATAATTAAAACAGTAAATTATTGTAAAAAAGTTAACTATTGATGTATTGTCAACGTTGTGTACAGGTTGTGTTGGCGTCTTGAAGGGCTGCTTGGATTTTGTCAGCAATTTCTTGGGCGGACATGCCTTCTATGTCGATGGTCTGAACAATTTCACTGACCCCCTCTTTATCGTATTCCATTGTGTATTTTGCACTTTCACCTTCGATGTAATCATGGTTAAATGTACAATGGTCTTTACAGTGTTGCTTGTAACTTTTGGTTATCCCGTCTATTATTGATTTTTCGTAGTTTTTATAAACATCTGGCATAGCTTTTAGGTCTACATTAATAACCATATTTCCGCTAGATATTTCGCCAGTTCTTATTTTTATATTTGTGTCGCCGGTCACAGCGATGTCCATAACTTTATTTTTTAAGGTGCAACTGACAACTTTTTCTTCATTGTTTTTTAGTGGTATAATTAATAAAACTACTATTAATGCAATTATAGCTATAACTCCTATAGAACAACCAATAATGACCCACATTTTTTTCTTTGAACTGTTGTTTGGAAAGTCAGTTGCTGGTTGAGCAATAGGTTTATTCGAATTTGGTGTTTCACCAGTCATTGGTGTTTCGTTGTTGTTATTCATTGTCCCCTTTCTTGTAATAGTAGTATTCAGGTAAGTTGAATATACAAGTTATTATACCATTTTTGATGCTTATAGTAAAAATGCAGCTGTAGTTATTTAGAATATGACGTGAGATGCTATAATAGATATAGTGATTGATGAAAGGAAAAAATGAGTAACCCAGAAGGTATTAACAATACACAAGATGATATTAATGAAGAGCCAAAGTCTGTTTCTGATATTGCAACTGATTATTATGGTGAAGGTGTGCCAAAATTTAAGGGAGATATGTTGCGTAAAATTAATGATAGAAGAACTAAGTTTGAAGATGATATGAGTGAAGTGATGCGAAGTGGAATGGATGAGGCTGATAAGCAAGCATCGATGGAAGTAATAAGGAAGACGTATTTGTCGAATCAGGGTGAAAACCTTATTGAGGATGACGGAGATTATGAAAAGTGGTTAAAAAGAATTCATGAATCTGGTAATTTAGCTGTAGAGATGGAAGCAATGCGTGCAATGGAATTGATCGAGGAAAATGGTGTAGATAGCGGTATAGAATATATTAAAAAAAGAGCAAGGGGTGATGAAGCTTTTGAAAACTCGGTTTCTAGGACTGTGTCGATGTTTTCGAATGAAAGAGATGAATTTTCTCGAAAAGTTTACCCAGAATTATTTGAAGATAAGTAATAATTATAATGAAAAAGCAGATATTATTTGAAGGTGCAGCAGAAATTGGTATTTCGGATATCCGTGACGGAAATATGAGATTTTTGGGAGAAGGCGATGAGGCGGAAATAATAAAACGTCAAAATAGTTTAGGTGGGCTAATTGGACTTGATGGTAAGAATGTTGCACGAATTAGAACGGTTTATGAGGGAAGAAGCGAGTATACTTTTTATGACGAAGTAAACGAAGACAACTTATCGGAATATAGTATTAATAATAATGAAACAAAGATTTTGATTTCTGATGGATTAGCGACTAAGCGAAAAGATGTTGGATTACTTTTGCCATTAGCGGATTGCGTGGGGGCGGTAGTCTATGATGTGGAGAAACAAATTTTGGGGCTGCTTCATGCGGGAAGACATAACGTAGAGCAATATGGCCCAGAAAAATTCATTAAGTTTTTATGTGATAAATATGAGTGTAATCCAGTAAATTTAAAAGTATTCTTTTCACCGTGTGCGCAAAATTACCAAATTTATGTATTAGACGATCAAAGGATGTCAGATGCGGTTTTTGAGCAGTTAACTAAATCAGGAGTGCTGGCTGAGAATATCGACAATCCTGGAATTGATACAGTAACTGATGATGACTACCCTTCATGTTCGAACGGGGACTATAAAACAAGATTTGCTGTTATAGTGCGGTTGATAAACGATTAATGATAATTTGATATAATATAAGCATAATAAAAGGATAGAATATGGAGAACAATGAGGGGACTAATGTCTCGCCAGTTAATAATAAACAAAATGGTATAGGATTAAAGATCGCAGTTGTGGTCACTTCTATTTTGGCTATTGTAGGTATAGCATTTGGTGTTTTTGGAATGATGGATAGCAACAATAAAGCAAAACAAATAGCTGATTTGCAGAGTAAAATTAGTCAATTGGAACAAGGGGGTTCTGAAGAAGTAGAAGGTGATTTGACGTTGTTGGTTGACGAATCTTCTTGGAGTGGATGGTCGGAAGATTATGAACCAGAAGTGAAGACGCATGAAATTGATATTCAGTTGGGCAAAAAATATGTCGTGAAAACTGAAAAAGTTTCAACCTATGAGGGCGGAATCGAAAAGCCTAGAGAAGAAGAGGTGCTTTCGTTTGAAATAACCAGTATTAATGAAGATAGTATCGATATCCATACTTTCCAAGTATTCTCAGATAAAGAAGAAGGTATTGACCTAATGAGCGATAAACAAGATTTTACTGTTACAGTTGATGAGCCATTGAAGCTTACTACTCCAACAATGGACGAGGGTGATATCTTCACGCTAACACTATCGCGAAAATAAGTAATTAAATATTAATGACATTGGTAGGATTGCCGTGTTCTTCGATGAGCTTGACTAAGTCGGTAGTTTTAACCCAAACGGTGGCGGTGTTATCGCATGGATGAATGCCGATAATGCCGGCGCCTTTTTGTTTTTTCTTGTCATCTAGAAAATCTTGATCAAGGAAAAACTGGACCGTAGCTGGCTCGTTATTAAGAAGCCCAAGTGGTGAAACGGCGCCTGGGGTGAGGCGCATATATTTTTCTAAGTCATCAGCTGAAGCAAAACTAAGGTGGCGAGTGCCATGATTCTTCTTGAATTGTTTGAGATCGACGCGTTTGTCACCTTTGACGGTGATTAGATAGTAATTTTGTTTTTTGTCATCACGAACGAGCAGGTTTTTGGCATCGCGACCTGGATAGGGAACATCAACACGGCCAAGCTCAGTCATATTGTAAACCGCTTCGTGCTCGGTAACTTCATATTTGATATGTTTTTCATCTAAATAATTATATACTTCAGTTTTGTTCATAGGTGTAATTATATCATAGTGTGATAAACTAGAAGTATGTTGAAAAAACTTAGTCTAATAAAGTGGTTAATATTAGCAGGTTTGTTAGCGGTAGTTATTGTTTTGGTTTTGCAGCGTGATAGGGTTTATGACTATTATCGCGGGATTACTTATAAGCCTTCAGCTGAAATGGTGAAAATACGAGATAGTTTGGATTTGACTTCGGAGGGAGAATTCTTATTTAATGCTTCACAACCGGTGCTGAGTGAAAGAGACGAATTCAACCAAAATTGTCGGCCGACAGATGCTGAAACGGCGATTTTAGGTTGTTATGTAATGGAAAACATCTACGTATATAATATAGAGGATGAACAATTGAGGGGTATAAAAGAACTTACTGCAGCGCACGAGTTGTTGCATGCGGTATACGCGAGGATGAGTGACGAAGAAAAGGGTGAACTAGAAAGTATTTTGAAACAAGTATATAAAAATAATAAAGAAATATTGGAAGATGATTTAAAGATTTATTCTTCTTCTGAGCAATCTGAAGAATTATATGTGAGGGCGGGTACAGAAGTAAAGATTTTGCCAGATATATTGGAAAAGCACTATGCAAAGTATTTTACAAATCAAGATAAAGTTGTAAGTTATTACGATAGCTATATTGCAGTGTTTAGAAGATTGAAAGCAGAGCTAAAGGCTCTGGAGACAGAAATGGGCGAACTAAACACAAAAATTGATAACATGACTACAGAATATAAGAGCAGAGTTGTGCAATATGAAGCGGATGTGAATCAATTTAATAATTGTGCAGATACGATGGGATGTTTTAGCTCGCAATGGGAATTTGATACGAGGCGAAATGTGTTGGTAAATGAACAAATAGCACTTGATGCCTTGTATGATGATATCAGTAATCTAATCGTAGAATATAATAAGAAAGTAAAAGTATATAATAATGACATAATTGAGACTAATAGATTGACCGATAAGATGAATTCTAATGTTAAACCTAAAGAAGATATTAAATAGGAGGTAAAATGGACGGAACAGAGTTTGAAAAAGCGCCAGGTGAAACTCTTAAAAAGACGGGTGAGGCTTCTGGTGAAGCAATCAAAAAATCAGCTGAATGGACCGCTGCAATGAGTAAAGGTGTGCCGGAGTTTGCTGGCCCAAAGATTTTGGGTGGTACTGGAGAAATGGTTAAACCTGGTAAAGCAATTGAAAAAGCAGTGGAAGTGGGCAATAAGATTAGTGAAACTCTTGGGAATGCAAATGAAGAGAATAATTTTTACGGTGAAGCAAAAGATGAAGAAAGTGAAAGATTTGATGAAGGGATGGAAAACGCTCAATCATTGTCTGGTGTTTTGGCTGATGCGGTGAGTAAGTACGGTATTGAATCAACTGTTCAGATGTTAAATAATTGTGATTTAAGTAGTTCGACTGACCCGATTGGGGATTTGTACTATAATTTGGGGCTTGGAACGGCTTTTGAAAGTGAAGAAACTTCGAGGCATGGAGCGTCTGAGAATGACTCTACGCGTGAAGCTGAAAAACCGGCTTCACAGAATCATGATAATGAAGGAACGTTGGCGGCAATTGCTGATATGAAGGAATTGATCAGTGAAGTGCAAGGAGCGAGTCCAGTATATGAAGAACTAAGGCAAGGGGCAAAAGCAGCTGGAAAAGGATATTTTGAATACGCGGTGAGTAGTTTTGGTGTACAGGGTTTGCCAGAATTATTCCAAGTGTTAAGAGAACAAAAAGAACAATTAGACAATTCTGAAGAGAAGCAAGAGGAATCACAAGAAGTAGAACAGCAGAATGCAGCGGTACAGAATAACGAAAGGCTTAATCCGGAGATAACACGCGGGAATGCGGCTTAAGACGCGTAGAATATCGGTGATGTTGGCAGCACTTTTTGTTGCGGTGATCTGGTTGGTGGTAAATCCAGCGAGTTACGAGGAGATATTCACACCGGTAGAAAATACAGGTGCGGAAAATGGAATTAGAGATTTCGATGCAGAAGCGGTGACTGTAGCGCATGAGGGAGATAAATTGGCAACAGATATTTTGGAAAAGTTAGAAGTAAAAGGTCGAGCGCCAAAAACTGGATATAGTAGAGAAGAATTTTATGATGGTTGGCCGATAGTGGATGGATGTTCTTTGAGGCAAAGGATAATTCGACGGGAGTTTGGCGAGAGTGCAGTGCTGGACGAGTGTAATGTGATTGGAGGGGAATTTGATGAGCCATATACGGGTGAGCATAGAGTGTTTGAGAATAAAACTGAGATAGCTAAGATTCAGATTGACCACGTAGTGGCACTTTCGGACGCTTGGCAGAAGGGTGCGCAGTATAAAGATAAGGAAACAAGATATAAGATTGCAACTGACCCACTAAATTTACTTGCAGTAGATGGGCCAGCGAATGAACAAAAATCTGATGGAGATGCAGCAACCTGGTTACCTAAGAATAAAAAATTCCGCTGCCAGTACGTGGCGAGACAAGTATCAGTAAAATATAAATATGGTTTATGGGTGACTGAAGCTGAAAAAGAAGCAATTTTAAGAATTTTGGAAAAATGTCCCCACGAACCGGCAATTGGTGTATAATAGGTTTAGATAAAGTGGAGTTAATATGAAGAAATTATTGTGGGGGTTATCTATAGGGGCGGTGATACTGATTATTGGGGCATTTTTGCTAGGCAGGTTTGCTTTCCCAAATACTTTGAAAGATTTGCCAGCGCCAGAATTATCAGAAGGACAGAGAGGCGAGCTGGGAATTGATAAGAATGTGAATGAATCGACAATTGATGAATACTTAAATCGTAGTGATGCGGTGTATCGTGATCTTAGAATGTTAAAAGACCCAGGGAATTACGAAGCAATTGGTGGAGATTCGTATTTGTCGGGATTTGTGAATGGGTTTTCGGTAGTGCCATTTCCTTATATCGTAAATGTGACAGGTTTGCCTGAAGCAGTAGGCGGAACTTATGCTGGACCGACGTTATTTAGACATCATTCAGATGGATCATATACAGAGAATTATGCAGAGTCGATGGATATAATTGAGGGCTTATTCCCGAAAGATAAGGTAATCTTCTTGATGTGCGGTGGAGGTGGTTATTCTGGTATGATGAAAAATATGCTAGTTGCGCTTGGCTGGGATGAAAGTAAGATTTATGATGTAGGTGGATATTGGTTTTATGAGGGGGATAACGCTGTAGAAGTGAAGCGCGTGCTAGATAACGGTGAGACAGTATACGATTTTTATAAAGTGCCATATCACGAGATAGATTTTGAGGGTTTGACGGAGAAATAGGGTGAGTGCAGAAAAAAAGAAACAAATGGGGGTATTGGGGTTAATTGTATGTCTGATGATTACGCTAATTGGTAGTTTGTTGTTTGTAGGGGCTGTGAGTGGTTGGTTTGATGAACCTAAGGTGAATATTGATGCAGAATATCGTACCGATACGCCAGAACTAAAGGATATTAGTAGAGAAGAATATCAATCTTTAATTGATGAGAAAAAATCATTTGTGGTGTTTGTGGATCAAAATGAATGTACTACTGCTGATAGGTTGAGAGGATATATGAACGATTATATTAAAGAACACGGAATGGTGGCTTATCGTATTATGTTTAGTGAGGCGAAAGAATCTAGTTTGCATGATTTTGTGAAATATTATCCTTCAGTTGCAATTGTGGATAAAGGTGTAGTGAAATTTTTCTTGAGAGCGGACAGCGATGAAGATGTTGAGCCATATAATGATTATGGGGCATTTCGTGGATGGATGGACGGTCATCTGCTATTTGAGTAGGTTGTGGAAAACTCTGATGATAAAATAATAAAAAATTAAGTAAATTACTTGACAACAAATTAATGCTTATGTAAAATTAAAAGTGTTAAAGGTTATACATATCGTTTAACACCAAAAACAAAACTAATTTCCACAAATGTGGAGGAGAAAAATATGAAAAAATCAATAATTGCAACTGGTGCGGCGGCAGTGGCTTTAGCTGCGATGCCAGTGCTCGGCGCTTTCGCTGATGTTACGGATACCGTAACTGTCACGATTGGCAGTTCTTGCTCGGTTGGTGGTACAACTGCAACT
>JAEEGL011028602.1_pt1 | contig 15388 bp, 13 predicted proteins | sample 9134231 | NCBI WGS metagenome assembly JAEEGL01 (sample SAMN16246548, study PRJNA631951) | gut metagenome | biome: gut microbiome; feature: rumen; material: fiber-attached | host: Bos | place: Iran: Karaj | collected 2018-10 | reverse complement strand
GATGACCCTGGTCCACGACTGGTATCAGGTACAGGCGGGTGCCATCGACCCCCGCGCCCGCGTTTTCAAGTTTGACGAGGAACTGATGGGAGACCTCATCCGCTTCGTCTCTTCCCACGAGGTGGGTCACACCCTGGGCCTGCGCCACAACAAGGGTTCATCCAGCTTCACTCCCGTGGAGAAGCTCCGTGACAAGGCCTGGGTGGAAGAGCACGGCCACACCGTGTCCATTATGGACTATGCCCGTTTCAACTATGTGGCCCAGCCGGAGGACAATATTTCCAAGGCCGGCATCTACCCCCGCATCAATACCTATGACAAGTGGGCCATCGAGTATGGTTACAAGCCCACCTATATAGACAATGCCAAGGAAGACCACCTGTACTGGAACAAGGTCATCATCGAGCGCCTGAAGGCCGATCCCACCCTGTGGTTCGGCGGCGAGGGCTACGACCAGGACCCTCGCGCCCAGAGCGAAGACCTGGGTGACGACGCCGTCGCAGCCAGCGAATACGGTATCAAGAACCTCCAGCGTATCATCGGCCAGCTGCCCGAGTGGAATGCCGAGGAGGCCAATATGTACACCAACCTCAAACGGATGTACGAGGCCGTCGTGGGCCAGTACAACCGTTACATGGGTCACGTGGCCATGTCCATCGGCGGCCGCTTCGTGACCAACCTGAGCATCGAGATGGAGGGCAACAAATACGCCCCCGTACCCAAGGCCCAGCAGAAACGCGCCCTCAGCTTCCTGAACCAGAAAGTCTTCACCCGTCCCGCCTGGCTGGTGGAACAGCCCTACATCTTCAACCTCACGGACACCCCGGATACCTACCTGTACCCGCTTGTCAACAACGTGATCAGTGCTTCCAGCCTGCTCAACCTGGGCCGTCTGGACCGGATGGAGCAGTTTGCTAAGGCCGATGGCGGCAACTACAAGCCCGAGGACTATCTGAGTGATCTGCACGCGATGGTCTTCACCGAGCTGGAGAAGGGCGGCAAGGTAGACAGCTACCGCCGTTACCTGCAGAACCGTTTTGTGACCACCGCCCTGGAAGTGGTGAAGGCCGATCGTTCCAAGACCTCTCCCAGCCGCGCTCTTGTGATGGGTGAACTCATCTCCATCCAGAAGAAAGCTGCCAAGACCAAGGGCCCCGATGCCGCCACCACCGCCCACTGGCAGGCCATCGCCCAACAGATAACCAATGCTTTGGATTAATTAATATGAAAAAACTTCTTGTGATTTTTGTCCTGCTGGCAGCCGGAATGGCCTTTGCCCAGGAAATGAAAGCCCAGTATGCCGGTCCCATCGTCCGTAAGGCCGCCAACCTGGTAGACCAGAATGGTAAGATCCTCTCCGATGAAGCCATCATCGGCCTGGTAGGGGAAGATATTTATCGGGAAACCGTGGTAGGTGCCCGCCGACAGCTCAAGGCTGGAAAGGGCCTTATCATTGGTGGTGCTTCCGGTATCGGCGCCGGCCTTGTTCTTGCCGTGTTCTCCGGTGTGGCCATCGCCAAGGATGGAGGAAATTATTCCGGTGATTTCGAGAAGGCCCTCCGCAATAACAGCACAGCCAGAGGTTTATACCTCTGCTCCGTTGCCCTCACCTCGCTGGGCGCCGTGGCTCTGGGCGGCGGTATTGCCTTCCATTCCATCGGTAAGGGCCGTCTGGGCTGGGTGGCCGAGCAGTGCAACACCCGCCACAGCGCCACGCTGGAGTGGAGTGCTTCTCCCGTCGGAGCCGGCATCGTGATGCGTTTCTAGACCCGATAGATTATCCTGCTGTTTAGCAGGGTGTTATAAATTGAGGGGTGCACTTCCAGGTGCACCCCTCAAATCGTAAGTCGCTGTCAGTTAGCGCTTTAGGCGCACATAGATGCTGAGCGGCAGCACCTTGCCATAAGAATCATTGAAGGCCAGTTCCCCGGAAGTCATTTCCCGGAACTGGTTTTTGAAGGCTTCCCTCACCACGGTCTCTCCCAGGGCGGCGCTGTAGCCATTGGAATAGAGGTTCAGGACCATAAAGGCGTCTCTTTCGCTAAGAATGGCCGATACATTCTGCAGCAGGCCGAACAGGAGTTCGTCCAGTTTCCACTTTTCCCCGTCCGGACCGTGGCCGTAGGCCGGCGGATCCAGGATGATGCCGTCATACTTGTTGCCGCGCTTGGCCTCGCGCTTGGCAAATTTAAGGGCATCTTCCACCACCCAGCGGATGCCGTCCAGGCCGCTGCGCTCCATATTTTCGCGGGCCCAGGTGACCACCTGGCGCACGGAGTCCAGGTGGGTGACATCGGCCCCGGCGCACTTGGCCGCCAGCGAAGCGGCGCCCGTGTAGGCAAACAGGTTCAGCACCTTGGGGGCGGGCAGGCCGTTGGCCTTGTGGATGCGGACCAGGCGGGAGGTTTCCCTGTAGATGAATTCCCAGTTGGGGGCCTGCTCCGGGAACACGCCCACGTGCTTGAAGGAAGTGAGGCCCAGGCGGAGGTTCAGGTGGAGGTCGCTGGCGGCGTGGGTTTCGGGATCCGCCTCGCCATTATATACGATGCTCCACTGGTCTTCCATCTTTTTGGAGCGCTCCCAGGTGCCGCTGTCTTCCTTGCCCGCCTTGCCAAAACCGGCGCCGGGCTTGAAAGTTACGTGGAGGAGGCGTTTCCAATCGGCCTCGCTCATGGACGGTGTCCAGAGAGCCTTGGGTTCCGGTCTTCTGAGCACATATTTGCCAAACCGCTCCAGCTTTTCTCCGTTTCCGGAGTCCAGGAGCTGATAGTCTTTCCAGTAGGAGGCAGGGAATTCGATGGGCATATCGTTTGATATTTTCTGCAAAGATAGCTAAATTTGCAGACTGGAAACAAATTACAAACATTATAACTATGCAACAGTTTATTGACAAGTACGATTTCAAGGGCAAGAAAGCCATCGTTCGTGTAGACTTCAATGTTCCCCTGAACGAGAATTTCGAAATCACGGATGACACCCGTATCCGCAGGGCTATGCCCACTCTTAAGAAGGTGCTGGCAGAAGGCGGTTCCGTCATCATTATGTCCCACCTGGGCCGTCCCAAGAAGGTAGATCCCAAGTTCTCCCTCAAGCACATCGTGGGCCGCGTGAGCGAATGCCTGGGCGTTCCCGTCCAGTTCGCCGATGACTGCCAGAAGGCCGATGCACAGGCCGCTGCCCTGAAGCCCGGTGAGGCCCTCCTGCTGGAGAACCTCCGCTTCTACGCCGAAGAGGAAGGCAAACCCCGCGGCCTGGCCGAGGATGCTTCCGACGAGGAGAAGAAAGCCGCCAAGGCTGCCGTGAAGGCTTCCCAGAAGGAATTCGTGAAGAAGCTGGCCAGCTATGCCGACTGCTACATCAACGATGCTTTCGGCACCGCTCACCGCGCCCACGGTTCCACCGCCCTCATCGCCGAGTACTTCCCCAATGACAAAATGTTCGGCTACCTGATGGAAGGCGAAATCAAGGCCATCGACAATGTCCTCAAGAATGCCCAGCGTCCCCTCACCGCTATCATCGGCGGTTCCAAGGTGAGCTCCAAGCTTGCCGTTCTGAAGAACCTGGTGGGCAAGGTGGACAACCTCATCATCGGCGGCGGCATGGGTTATACCTTCATCAAGGCCCAGGGTGGTCACATCGGCCTGTCCCTGCACGAGGATGAACTCATTCCCGATGCCCTCGAGATCATGAAGGAAGCCAAGGAGCGTGGTGTGAACCTGTCCCTGAGCGTGGCCACTGTCTGCGGCCAGGCTTTCGACAATGATACGCCCCGCAAGATCTTCCCCATCACCGAGATTCCTGACGACTGGGAGGGTATGGACGCCGCACCTGAGAGCCTGGAGAACTGGAAGAAGATCATTCTGAGCTCCAAGACCATCCTCTGGAACGGTCCTGTGGGCGTATTCGAGCTGCCCAACTTCGCCAAGGGTACCCTGCAGATCGCAGAAGACCTGGCCGAGGCCACCAAGAACGGCGCCTACACCCTGGTAGGTGGCGGTGACTCTGTGGCTGCCGTTACCCAGATGGGTTACGCCGACAAGGTGAGCTACGTCTCCACCGGCGGCGGCGCTATGCTGGAAGCCATCGAAGGCAAAATCCTCCCCGGCATCGCTGCCATCCAGGACTAAGCCATCGGCACATATGTCGCTAGCTGACTGCGATTTACGATTTGAGGGGTGCACTTCCAGGTGCACCCCTCAATTTATAACAACCTGCTAATCAGCAAGAAAACCGTCGGGCTTATTTCAGCGGACGGGCATAGTGGGTTTCGGGCTTGGCTTTGGGGGCGGGGTCCGGATGGACGGCCCGGGCGGGGAGCTTTCGGGTGTAGGCGTACACCAGGAAGCCGATGCCGAGAAGGACGAAGGGAATGCTGAGGAGCTGACCCATATTCAGGGCCATATCGGCCTCAAATTCCACCTGGTCGTTCTTGATGAATTCGATGAGGAAACGGGCACCGAAGCACACGGTGAGGAAGATGCCCACAAACGTGCCGCGATACACCTTGTCCAGTTTTTTCCAGTATAGCCACATCAGAACGCAGCCCAGAAGGAGATACGTTCCGGCTTCGTAGAGCTGGGTGGGGTGGCAGGGAACGGTTTCCCCGTTGCGCTCAAACACAAAACCCCAGGGAAGGGCGGTGGGACCGCCGTAGATTTCTGAATTGAAGAGGTTCCCCAGCCGGATGAAGCAGGCGGCAAAGGACACCGGGATCACCAGGTGATCCAGCACCCAGACAAAGTCGAAATCGTTTTTGGGGCCGTACTTGCGGGCGTACCACCAGATGCCCAGCAGCAGGGCCAGCGTGCCGCCGTGGCTGGCAAGGCCGCCCTTCCAGGGCATAAAGATTTCCAGGAAACCCTTCCAGCTGCCCAGGTAATAGTCTGGCTGGTAGAACAGACAGTGACCCAGACGGGCACCCACGATGGTGCAGATGAGGAGCATATACAGCATAGGGTCCAGAAGGTCTGTGCTGATTTTTTCCCGGACAAAGAAACTCTTCATAATGTACCAGCCCAGGATGAATCCGCTTACAAAAAGCAGGGAGTACCACCTGAGTTCAAAGCCCCCGATATGCAGGATGGCGGGGTCTATATTCCAGTGTATAGCCAAATATTCCATAGCAGCTACAAAGATACAAAAATATTGCGGAGCATGACAATTTAAAAATTCTTAAAATATGGCGCGATATTTGTAGCAATGAAATCCCTTATTTAGTTAGTTTTATGTGTGTTAGAAAAATCGTTTTACTGCTTGCGCTGATAATCCCCTGTCAGGCGTGGGCACAGTTCCAAGGAAATGAGCGTCCCGCCGGAGACTCCACCCTGGTTCTCTCCCTGGAAGACGCCATCAAGATCGCCCTATCGGAAAACACTTCCGTAAAGGTGGCCGATATGGAGATTCAGCGCGTGAAATATGCGCAGAAGGGTTCCTACGGGGCCCTCTTCCCCCAGATCAATGCCTCCGGCATGTATAGTTACGCCATCCAGAAGCAGAAGGTATACTTCGGCTCGGACGATGAGAGTGGCTCTGGCTCCGGTGGCGGTATGGCCGGGATGATGGCCAGCCTGATGGAGCCCATCATGTATTACATAGAGCAGCTGTACCAGGCTACCGGTACGCCCTTTATCCCGTACGTCCCTCCCACTCCCGATCCTCAGGAGGAAGGTTCCGGAGACGGCGCCATTGAAATGGGCCGACGCAACCAGGTAACCCTGGGCCTCAGCGCCACCATGCCGGTTATCAACTTCCAGCTTTGGGAGAGCCTCCGTCTCACCGGAGACCAGGTGGAGCAGGCCGTGGAAAAGGCCCGCGAATCCCGCCTGGGCACGGTGGCTTCTGTCAAACAGGCCTTCTTTGCCGTTCTGATGGCCAAGGCCTCCTACGATGTATACAACGCCGTGTACGAGAATGCGGTGCATAACTACAAGTTCACCGAAAGCCGATACAACGTGCAGAAAGCCTCCGAGATGGACCTGGCTCGCGCCAAGAGCTCCCTGGCCGCTGCCATCCCCAACGTCTTCAATTCGGAAAACGCCATCTACCTGGCCCTCTGGCAGCTGAAAGCCGTGATGGGAATAGACCTGGACCGCGCCGTGGACGTGAGCGGCAAGCTGGAAGACTACGCAGAACATATGTTCTACGATTTCAACGAGGGGACGGAGGCCTCCCTGGACCGCAACTCCCAGATGCGCCAGCTGGCCCAACAGGCCGAAATGCTGGCCAAGCAGATCCGGATGCAGCAATATGCCTACATTCCCACCCTTTCGATGCAGCTGAGCTACAACTACTACACCCAGAGCGACAAATTCAACCTGAGCCAGTGGAAGTGGCTGCCCTCCAGCACGATGGTGTTCAACCTGAGCATCCCCATTTTCTCCGGTGGACAGCGTTATCACACCATCAAGCAGACGCGGGTGCAGGCCAGTGAGCTGGAACTTCAGCGGGAGAATACGGAGCGACAGCTTCGTATCGGCATCCGCCAGAACCTTTCCACGATGGAAACGGCGATGAAAACCTACGATGCCGCGAAGAGCGCCCTCGTATCGGCCGAAAAGGCCTATGACATTGCCTCCAGAAGCTATCAGCTGGGCAAGAGCACGTTCACAGACCTGAACAATACGGAGCTCACGCTCACCCAGACCCGTATGCAGACCGTGCAGGCCATCTATAATTTTGTAGTGGCCAAGGCCAGTCTGGAGCAGACCCTGGGCTACGATTTCACCGAATAATAAAAAAGTACAGATATGAAAAAGAGTATCCTTCTCCTTGCCGCCCTCGCCGCCGTGGCCTGCGGCAACCAGGGCGAGACGCAAAAAGCCCCGGAGGTGGTGACGCCCAACGTGGAAGTGGCCACCGCCGAATCCCGTGACGTCCCCCAGGACAATGTATATGCCTCCACCATCCAGGCATACGCCGTTAACAACATAGCTCCCCAGACCGCCGGCCGCATCCGCAAGATCAATGTGGAGGTGGGAGATTATGTGGTCAAGGGTCAGATCCTGGCCGAAATGGACCGCCTCCAGCTGGAGCAGACAGAACTGCAGGTCCAGAATGACGATATCGAATACGAGCGCCTGAAGGGCCTGTATGCCGAGGGCGGCGTCTCCCAGAGTGACTTTGAGACCGCCGAGCTGGGCTACAAGCTCCGCAAGAGCAACCTCGCCAACCTGCGCGAGAACACCATCCTCCGCAGCCCCATCACCGGGTTCGTGAGCGCCCGCAATTTTGACGCCGGAGACCTTTTCTCCATGAGCGCCCCGCTTTTCACCGTGCAGCAGGTAACTCCCGTGAAGCTGCTGGTGGGCATCTCTGAAAGCGAATATACCAAAATCAGAAAGGGAGATAAGGTGAGCCTCACTGTGGATGCCATTCCCGGACAGGAATTCTCCGGCAAGGTGGACCGCCTGTATCCCACCATCGACCCCGCCACCCACACCTTCAAGGCCGAAGTGGTAGTGCCCAACACAGACCGCGTGCTGCGTCCCGGGATGTACGCCCGCGTCACCGTGAATTTCGGCACCCGCCGCAGCATCATCGTGCCGGACAAGGCCCTGGTGAAGCAGGAAGGCACCGGCACGCGCTTTATCTACGTGCTCAGGGCCGATAATACGGTGAGTTATCTTCCCGTAACGGTGGGCCGCCATATGGGCCAGGAGTACGAAGTGCTCTCCGGCCTGGAAGAAGGAGCCCGTGTAGTTGTCAAGGGCCAGGCCCTCCTGAGGGACGGCGTTAAGGTGAACGTACTATGAGCATCTACAGAACATCCGTAGAACATCCGGTAACCACCGCGCTCATCTTCCTGGCGCTTGCCATCCTGGGTGTCTTCTCCCTGGTGCAGCTGCCGGTGGATAACTTCCCGGATTTTGAATCCAACACCATCATGGTGATGAGCTCCTATCCCGGCGCATCGGCCGAGGATGTGGAGAACAACCTCACCAAGGTACTGGAGAACTCCCTGAACGGCGTCCCCAGACTGAAGAACCTCACCTCCAATTCCCGCGAGAACATTGCCGTCCTCACCCTGGAATTCGAGTACGGAACGCCCATCGACGAGGCCACCAACGATGTCCGTGACAAGCTGGACATGGTGAGCCAAAGCCTCCCGGACGGAGCATCGTCCCCCTTCATCTTCAAATTCAGCGCGGACGACCTCCCCATCCTCATCCTCTCCGCCACGGCCGACCAGAGCGTCAGCGCCCTGGACAAGATTCTGGAAGAGCGGGTGGCCACCCCCCTGGCCCGTGTGACGGGCGTGGGAACGGTGTCTGTGGCCGGTGCTCCGAAGCGTGAGATCCAGGTCTACTGCGACCCTTCCAAACTGGAGGCCTATAACCTGAGCATCAACGCCATATCGTCCGTCATCGCTTCCGAGAACCGGAACATCCCTTCCGGCAGCATCGATATCGGCTCCGATACCTATACCCTCCGCATCAAGAAAGAGTTCCAGGATCCTTCCGAACTGCTGAATATCGTGCTGGGATCTGTCAATGGTGGCACCATCTACCTTCGCGACGTGGCCCGCATCGTGGATTCCGTGGAGGAGAAATCCCAGGAATCCTACACCAATGCAGAACGCGGCGCCCAGATTTTCATCCAGAAGCAGTCCGGCTACAATACCGTTGAGGTTATCAGAAAGGTAAAAGCCACCCTGGCCGGCCTGGAGCGCAATCTTCCGGCCGATATCAAGATCATCACGGTGGTAGACAACTCGGACAACATCCTCCGTACCATCGGCTCCCTGAAAGAGACCATCCTCATCACCTTCCTGGTGGTTATGCTGGTGGTGTTCCTCTTCCTGGGCCGTCTGAAGGGTACCCTCATCGTGGTGCTGTCCATCCCTATCGCCCTGCTGGCTTCCCTGATGTACCTCTTTGCCACGGGCAACACGCTTAACATCATCTCCATGAGCGCCCTGTCCATAGCCATCGGTATGGTGGTGGACGATGCCATCGTGGTGCTGGAAAACGTGACATCCCACCTGGAGTGGGGCGAGAAGCCCAAAGAAGCCGCCGTGCACGGTACGGCCGAGGCGGGTCTTTCCGTTATCGCCTCCACGCTCACCATGCTGTGCGTGTTTCTGCCGCTTACGATGATGACCGGCATGGCCGGCATCATGTTCCGTCAGCTGGGCTTCATCGTGTCCATCATTATGATCGTGTCCACCACGGCAGCCCTTACGCTGATCCCGATGCTGTGCGCCCTTCTGATGAACAACAAACCCACCACCAACAAACTGTATGTGTGGGTGTTCAGCTATGTGAACCGCTTCCTGGACGGTGTATCGGCCGCTTATTCCCGCCTCATCGCCTGGTGTATGAACCACAAGAAGCTGATCCTGGCCGCCGCCGTGGTCATCTTCGCAGCAGTGATGGCCCTCTACGTCCCCCGGATGAAGACGGAATTCTTCCCCAACTCCGACGCCGGCCGTCTTCGCGCCACCATCGAACTGCCCATCGGAACGGCACAGGATGTCACGCGCGAAGTGGCGGAGCGCATTTACGAAAAGATCAAGGCCGATGTTCCCGAAGTAGTGGTGATGAGCTACAGCTTCGGTCAGGCCGATTCGGAAAATGCCTTCGCTTCGATGCAGCAGAACGGTACCTACCTTATCTCGATGAACATCAACGTGGGCTCGATGGAAAAGCGCAAGCGCTCGGTTTCCGAGATTGCCGATGTCATCCGCGAGGATTTGAAGATGTTCCCGGAACTGAACCGCTTCAATGTGACGGAAGGTATGGGCATGGGTGGCCGCGCTTCGGTACAGCTGGAGATTTACGGCTACGATTTTGAGGAGACGGAAAACGCGGCCCGCGCCATCCGCAACCAGATGATGGAAAGCGGCCTGTTTGCCCAGGCCATCCTTTCCAGAGACCAGTACACGCCCGAATATGAGGTGGATTTCGACCGCGAAAAACTGGCCCTCAACGGCCTCAATTCGGTAACTGCCGCCATGGCCGTATCGGCCGCTATGTCGGGCTCCGTGGCTTCCTACTACCGCGAAGACGGTGAAGAGTACAACATCCGCGTGCGCTATGCTCCGGAGTTCCGTACCAGCATGGAAGACCTGGAGAATGTGCTCATTACCAATGCGCAGGGCCGCACCCTCAAGGTGAAGGACCTGGGCCGGATTGTGGAATCCAAGGTGCCGCCCACCATCCAGCGAAAGAACCGGGACCGCTACATTTCCGTGAACGGTATCATGGCCGGCGGCAAGGCGCTCAGTGACGGTGTGGAGTACGTGCAGAACTACCTGAATGCCAACCCGCTGCCCCAGGGCCTTTCCTGGCAGATCGGCGGAGACTACGAGGAGCAGCAGAATATGTTCTCCAGTATGATTCTGCTGGCCCTGCTGATTGTGATCCTGGTGTATATGGTGATGGCCTCCCAGTTCGAATCCTTTATGGGGCCGTTCGTGATAATGTTCTCCATCCCCTTTGCCTTCGTGGGCGTAGCCCTGGGCAATATGGCTGCCAATATGGCGGTGGGCATGATGTCGGCCATCGGTATCATCATCCTGCTGGGTATCGTGGTGAAAAACGGTATCGTGCTCATAGACTACACCATCCTGCTGCAGGAGCGTGGCTACAGTGTCAGGGACGCCTCCGTGACGGCCGCCCGCGCCCGTCTACGTCCTATTCTGATGACCACCCTCACTACGGTTCTGGGTATGCTCCCGATGGCCCTGGGCCGCGGAGAAGGTTCCGAGATGTGGAACGGCCTGGGTACCACGGTGGCCTGGGGTCTGAGTATTTCCACCCTCATTACGCTGGTGCTCATCCCGGTCCTGTACTGCGGATTCACCGAGCACCGCGCCAAACGCAAAGCTAGAAGGAACAAGTAATATGAAAGCTATTTTCATTGCATACAATCAGGCATACAATCAGGAGATTGTAGAGCTTCTGGAAGGTCTGGGACAGCGCGGATACACCGTCTGGAGCGAGATTGGCGGCCGGGGAACGGAAAGCGGAGAGCCCCATCTGGGCAGCCACGCCTGGCCCACCCAGAACCACGCCCTTCTCTCGGTGGTGGAAGACGCCCTGGCGGCTCCCATCATGGCCCACCTGAGAGACACGGACAAAGCCAATCCCAACCTGGGCCTCAAGGCCTATGTGCTTCCCGTAGAAGAAGCATTGTAAAAGAAAATGTTTATATTTGTGAATTAAAAAGTACATTGTTATGGCAAAAGTAGCAACCAATACCAACTTCAGCGAACTCATCGCAGACAATAAACTGGTCATCGTAGACTTCTGGGCCACCTGGTGCGGCCCCTGCCGGATGCTTTCCCCTGTTCTGGACGAACTGGAAGAAGAAATGGCAGACCAGATTTCCGTAGTGAAGGTGAATGTGGATGACGCAGACGAGATTGCTGCCCAGTATCGCATTATGAGCATCCCTACCCTGCTGTTCATCAAGGGCGGCCAGGTGGTGGACAAGACCGTAGGCGCTATGCCCAAGGCCACCCTGGCGGAAAAGATCAAAGCCAACCTGTAAAAACTATACTTATGAAAAAAATTCTGACCCTTATCGTGGCCCTGATGGCCACTACGGCTGTGGCTCACGCCCAGTTTGGTATCATTGGCGGTTGGACCACATCCAGAACCTCCATCAATACCAAGAATTTTAACGAGAATTTCAAGGGCCTGGACAACTTCCACGCCGGTATCGCCTATAAGGTAAAGCTTCCCCTGGGATTTGCCGTCCAGCCGGAACTTACCTATGAGATGAAGGGTGCCAAGATTGATCATCCCGACGGAATCTTCGTGGGCCTTTCTTCCACCAAAGCCCACTGCATAGAGCTGGGCATGGGTGTCCAGTGGGGTGTAGATCTGTTGGTGGTCCGTCCTTTCCTGGTGGCAGAACCCTTTGTGGGATATCAGTTCGCCAATAAGGAGGTTATCTCTGCCGGCAGCTATCCGATGGATATAGATGGCGTTACCAAGGCCCTGAACGATGCCAAGAACAAGCTGGATTACGGTATCTCCCTGGGTGGCGGCATAGAGCTTGTCCGTCACATCCAGCTCACCGTCAAGTGGTACAAGAACCTGGGTCCTCTCTTTAACGAAGGCAAGCTGGCCAGTGTAGGAGACGCTGTGGTGGCTGCCTACAAGGACACCAAGAACTATCAAGGTATCAAGGTAACCCTGGGTATCTTCTTCTAGTAGCCCATGAAGCAGGTCACCATCTATTGCTCGTCCAGCGATAAGATAGATCCCAAATACAATGTGGCAGCGCGTGAACTAGTTCGCGCGCTGCACGCTTTGGGATATGGAATTATTTCCGGTGGCGGCGCCCGCGGTACGATGGGCGCAATTACAGATGAGTCGGTCCGCGTAGGAGGCCAGCACATAGCCGTGCTGCCCCGCTTTATGGACGGGCTGGAGAACACGGAAATAACCCGCGTCATCTGGACAGACACCATGAGCACCCGCAAGGAGTTCATGAGGGCCGATACCTGTGCCGCCATCGCCCTGCCGGGCGGGATAGGCACCATGGACGAGCTCATCGAAACGCTGGTGCTGGTGAAATTGGGCCGATACAAGGGAAAGATCATAGCCCTCAATCTGGACGGCTATTACGAGCCCCTCAAGACCCTCCTGGACCACTATGTCAAACATAGGATGATGTCTCCCGAGGACCGGGAGCTGATGCTTTTCCCTGAAACGGTGGAAGAACTGATAACCCTTCTCAAGTAAAATGTCCATACAAGACATACAAGAGTATCTGAAGCCCCAGATGCAGCAGGTGGAATCTATCATAGAGTACTACCTGCGCAGCAACGTGGAACTGCTGGATGCCACCAACCGCCAGCTGAGGGAGCGTCCCGGAAAGATGCTCCGTCCGATGCTGAGCCTTCTGGTGGCCGGCGCCTGCGGTACGCCCACCCGCGATACCGCCCGTTTCGCCGCGGCCGCAGAACTGCTGCACAACGCCACCCTCCTGCACGATGATGTGGTGGACGGCGCCACCGAGCGCCGCGGCAGGCCCACCGTGGCCCGGATTCTCTCTTCTCCGGCAGCCGTCCTTATCGGAGACTACTGGCTCACCCGCTGTATGCAGGTGATCCTGTCGGCCGACAAATACAGCGAACGCGTCCTGAGAACCTTCGCCACCACCCTGGGACATCTGTCTGAAGGGGAAATGCTGCAGATGCAGAAGGCCTCCCAGGCCAACACCACGGAAGAAGACTACATCACCATCATCTTCGACAAGACGGCCTCCCTGTTCGAGACCGCTGCCGTATCGGCCGCCATCTCCGTGGATGCAACGGAAGAAATGCTGGATGGCGTCAAGTCCTATGCCCGCAAGCTGGGCCTTGCCTTCCAGATCAAGGACGATATCTTCGATTACGCCCCTCCGTCCCGGGATCTGGGTAAGCCCGTGGGACAGGATCTGAGGGAACAGAAGATTACCCAGCCCCTGCTGTGTGCCCTTTCCAGCGCACCGGCCGAGGAAGAAAGAAGGATTCGCGCCCTTATCGGAGAAGTGGCGGACCATCCGGAGCGGATTCCGGAAGTAGTGGAATTCGTCGGCAAGTATAACGGAGTGGAACAGGCGGTCGGCATTATGGACAGTTACATCAATGCCGCGCTTCAGAGCCTCACCGTCCTTCCTCCCTCCAGGGAAAAGGAGGCCCTCTGCGAGTTGGCCCATTATGTAGGAAACCGAAATCTGTAGATGAAAGTATATGGTAATACGGAACTGATGACGGCCCTTTCCCAGATGGTGGAAAGCGGCCACATCCCGCACGCCATGCTGCTGCATCAGGACGATGGCGGCGGCGCTTTCCCTTTGGTTATCCATTTCCTGGAACAGCTCTACGGCGGCAATCCCCGCGTGGACAAGCTCATCCATCCGGACATCCATTTCGTGTTCCCGGTTGCCGGGGCCGATAAACCCGTTTCCCTGCAGTACCTGGCCCCTTTCCGGAAGCTGGTGCTGCAGAACCCGTATTTTTACGAAAATGAACTTTACAGCGCCATCGGCATAGAAGGAAAGCAGGCGGGCATCTCCGTGAACGAGGCCCGCAGCATCCTGGACCGGTTGTCGCTGAGTGCCGTGGAGGGCGGCTACCGCGCCGTGGTGCTGTACCTTCCGGAAAAAATGAATGTGCAGGCGGCCAACGCCCTCCTCAAAATGGTGGAGGAGCCGCCCCGCCAAACCCTTTTCCTGTTCATTACGCAGGCCCCCGAGAAAGTGCTCCAGACCATCTCCTCGCGTTGTCTGCACCTTCGTGTACAGCCTCTCTCCCAGGAGGCCGAAGCCGAAGTCCACGCCCGGGAGGCAGCGGGCAACTCGGCCCTGCAGGACCTCTTTCACGATCTGCTGGATGCTCTTGTGGCCCGGGACCTGCTGAAAGCCCTGGAAACCGCAGACGCCGTGGCAGACCTCAAGGTGAGGGAGCAGCAGAAAACCTTCTGCCGCCTGGCCTCGGAAGACCTCCGGCGCCTGTTTCTCCTTCAGAAAGCCCCTTCGATGGCCCGCGTGCCGGAGGGGGACAAAGCCTACTACCAAAAGATGGCATCGGCCCTGAAGCCCACCTTCCCCCGGAGGGCTCTTGAATGCCTGAACCGTGCCCAGCTCCTTCTGGAGCGCAATGTCAACCAGAAAATTCTCTTCACCGACCTGGTGAATCAATTATATTGCATATGACTGAATACTCCAACGAATCCATCCAGTTCGACTGTTTCCGCGGCTGCACCGTGGTAACGGACGAACAGTCGGGTGAAAAAGATATCCGATATCGCCAGGGCTGTTGCAAACTGGAGGTATACGACGTGCTGAAGGGCATCTCCCAGGAGCAGTTTGACAACTACTTCGAGGTACGCTTCAAAAACACCCGCAAGGGCATCTATGTGAATGCCTCGGGTCAGAGCATCAAGACCGGGGATCTGGTGGTGGTGGAAGCCACCAGCGGCCACGACCTGGGCATCGTTACGCTGGAGGGCCCTATCGTGGGCCGGCAGATGAAGTGCCGGGGTGTGGACCCCTCCAGGCAGGAGCTGAAAAAGATCTACCGCAAGGCCCGTCCCTTCGATATCCAGCGCTGGCAGGAAGCCATCGCCCGGGAGCAGGAAACGATGATCCGCGCCCGCGTATTGGCCAATAACCTGGGCCTGGAGATGAAGATCGGGGACGTGGAGTTCCAGGGAGACGGCACCAAGGCCATCTTTTACTACATTGCCGACGGCAGGGTGGACTTCCGCCAGCTCATCAAGGATTTTGCCGAAGAGTTCCACATCCGCGTGGAGATGAAGCAGATCGGCGCCCGGCAGGAGGCCGGCCTGATAGGCGGTATCGGCATTTGCGGCCGCGAACTGTGCTGCGCGAAATACATCACGGAATGCAAGTCCATCACCACCTCCGCCGCACGCGTCCAGGCACTGTC
>JAEEGL010605097.1_pt1 | contig 15388 bp, 9 predicted proteins | sample 9134231 | NCBI WGS metagenome assembly JAEEGL01 (sample SAMN16246548, study PRJNA631951) | gut metagenome | biome: gut microbiome; feature: rumen; material: fiber-attached | host: Bos | place: Iran: Karaj | collected 2018-10 | reverse complement strand
TGGAGAGACCTTCCCATCCTTTGCAACCAGTGGGCGAACGTCGTGCGCTGGGAAATGAGGACGAGGCTCTTCCTTCGTACTGCTGAATTCCTCTGGCAGGAAGGCCACACCGCCCATGCCACCTCTGAAGAGGCACAGCAGGAAGCAAGGACAATGGTCGACGTATACGCCAAATTCGCAAGGGATACCATGGCCCTTCCGGTCATAGTAGGACACAAGAGCCCCAACGAAAGGTTCGCCGGTGCTCTCGATACCCTCACCATCGAGGCGATGATGCAGGACGGAAAAGCCCTTCAGGCCGGTACTTCCCATTTCCTCGGGCAGAATTTCGCGAAGTCTTTCGATGTCCAGTACACTGACAAGGAAGGAAAGTCACAGTACGTCTGGGCTACCTCATGGGGCGTTTCTACAAGGCTCATGGGAGCTCTCGTAATGGCTCACGGAGACGACAACGGTCTGGTACTCCCTCCTGCCCTGGCTCCTATCCAGGTGGTCATGGTTCCTATCTACCGCAAGAGCGAAGAGATGGACGCCATCCTCGAGAAGATGGAAGAGATAAAGAAAGGTCTCGAAGCTCAGGGACATTCAGTGAAGATTGACAACCGTGACACTCTGAGGCCCGGCTTCAAGTTCGCGGAATGGGAGCTCAAGGGCGTTCCGGTACGTCTTGCCATCGGGCCCCGTGACCTTGAGAACGGAACCGTCGAAGTTCATCGCAGGGACACTCTTACAAAGGAGACCATGTCTCTTGAAGGCATAGGTGACCATATCGCCGCCCTTCTTGATGACATCCAAGCCAACATCTACAAGAAGGCTTTCGACTTCAGGGGAGCCAACGTCGAGAAATGCGACGACTGGGAGGAATTCAAGGAGAAGATCACCCAGGGTAAGTTCCTTCTCTGCCATTGGGACGGAACAGCCGAGACGGAACAGAAGATAAAGGACGAAACAAAGGCCACCATCCGCTGCATCCCTATCGACAGCTTCGTATGCGAGGAAGAAGGCAAGGACATCTATTCCGGCAAACCTTCAAGCCAGAGAGTAGTGTTCGCTATAGCTTACTAATACAGAATCCCTATTACTGGACAGTTAACAAATAACCCCATGAAGAAAATCACAGTTCTAGCAGCAGCGATCCTGGCGACAGGTTACGTATCCTTCGCCCAGACTGACGCACAGAAGGCAGCCGCTGAGGCTGCTCAGGCAATAGCTCAGGCTCCCGAGACTGAAGTCCAGGCTCCCAAGCCATCATATTGGACAAAGTCTTTGATGACACAGCTCAACTTTGCCCAGAACTCCTATTTCAACTGGGCCAAAGGAGGTAACAACAACGTAGCCTTCACTTCCTATATCGACGCTCACGCTGATTACAAGAAGGGAGACATGCTATGGACAAACCGCCTGCAGCTTGATTATGGCTTCCTGTACTCTGAGGACAAGCCTATCATGCAGAAGAGCAAGGACCGTATGCTCCTTGAAAGCAACTGGGGGCTGAAAGCGACTGAGAAGCTTTACTATTCCGCGAACTTCACTTTCCTGAACCAGTTCACTCACGGTTATACCTACGGGACCCCTTCCGTCCAGGATCCCACAATACGTGACTGGAAAGATGCAAGGACACTCAAATCAGGTTTCCTTGCTCCTGGTATCGTCACCCTCGGTCTCGGTTTGAAATGGGTCCCCAACAAGTGGCTCACGATCAACGTTTCCCCTTTGACAGGAGGTTTCACAATCGTGAGAGAAGAAGAACTGAGGAAGACATACGGAATGGTGCTCAGGCCCAAATATGAGGGAGAAGTCAATCCTATCGGCAGTTACTACCGCCCTGCAAGGTTTGAACTCGGTGCCCAGGTCGTCGCTGACGCCAAGCTCAAGATCAATGACAATTTCGAGGCGAGCACCCACCTCATCCTCTTCTCCAACTACCTCAAGAATCCTCAGAACATCCGTGTGAACTGGGACAACCTCTTCATGTGGAAGCTCGCCAAGTATTTCACCCTCACCCTGACGACCAACCTCATCTACGATGATACGGTCCTTATCACTGACAAGAACGGTGTTGCCAGAAAGAACGTACAGTTCCTTGAGGCTCTCCAGTTCGGATTCACCTACACATTCAGTTCAAAGAAGGACTAAGGTCCGTCAGACGGAAAACACAGAATAGAATGATTCTCTGCCGTCTTTCCCCTAAGGGACAGGGCGGCAGAATGCGTTAAAAAGGATATGCAGGAGATTTTTGACAAGACTTTGTCATCCATCGGTTTCGAAGGGAAGATCCTCCTTGCCGTAAGCGGCGGGGTGGATTCGATGTGCATGGCATATCTTTTCCTCCATTCGAAGTTGACCGGGATAAGGGAAGGCTTTGAGATAGCCCATTGCAATTTCCAATTGAGGGGAGAAGAAAGCGAAGGTGACGAAAGGATGGTCAAGGAATGGTGCTCATCCAACGGAGTTCCCTTCCATTCAAAGCGCTTCGACACGGTCGGCTACGCCAAGGATAACGGCATCAGCATAGAGATGGCTGCAAGAGAACTTCGCTACGAGTGGTTCGAAAGCCTTGCGACCCTTGGAGAATTCGATGCTGTCGCGGTCGCCCACAACGCCAATGACAATGCCGAGACCATGCTCCTCAATTTAGTAAGAGGAACCGGTCTTAGAGGAATTACAGGGATGGAGGTAGTATCCCCCCTTCCTGTCAGCTCTCCCAATGGCATGCTCCTGATCCGTCCACTTTTGCAGATTCCCAGAAAGGAGATACTGGCTTGCGCTGAAAAGAACGGTATACCTTACAGAGAGGACAAGACCAACCTCAGCGATGAATATAAACGCAACCGTATCCGTCATAAGGTGATCCCCGTGCTGGAGGAACTAAATCCGTCTCTTCTTGCCACTTTGGCTTCCGACATGCTCCATTTCAGGGAAGCTGATTCTATCACGGATGATTACTTCTTTTCCGCACTTGAGAGGATACTGGAAAAAGACAAGGATTCAGACAAGGTTTACGGAAGGTCCGCCATGACCATAAAGAGAGATCTTCTCGCCAAGGAAAGGTTCAGGCATTTCATACTCCATAGACTGATGACCCCGTGCGGCTTCACTCCCTCCCAAATCGACTCACTTGACAGACTTGTCGGTGAAAATGCGGGCGTCACCTTTTCCGGTAAGACATTCATTGCAGAAGGAGGAAGGGTCGTCACCGGCAAGAATATTATTATAATATATAGGTATTCACCGGCATCATTCAGAAAAAAGGATATAGATCCGGAAAGCCAGAATGAAGAAGGTTCTGTCGAAATGGACATAACAGGACCGGGAGAGTATTCTCTTGATGGAGTGAGATTCAAGGTCGAGGAACTCCCCTGGAAAAAATCCATGTCTCCGAAACAGAGTGAAGGGGTTATCATTATGGATCAGGACAAAACAGGATTCCCGCTTCACTTACGTCATTGGCAAGACGGTGACTGGATGAAGCCACTCGGGATGAAAGGCAAGAAAAAGAAACTCAGCGATCTGTTTGTCGATCTGGGATACAGTCTTCCGATGAAAGAAGACGCAATTATTATATCAGGACCGGATATCGCTGTCACATCAGAAGCAAATGAAGGTCAGACTATTGTCCCGGACAGTCAGGTGATCGCCCTTCTGGGAAGCAGGATTTCAGAAGATGTCAAAGTGTCTTCTTTTACGAAATCTATCATAAAAATAACCCTTTTGGACAGATTCAAATAGTTTCTTTTGACAATCTACATATTTTTTTCTTTGGAATATTGAGGATTAGACGTTACTTTTGTACTTTGAAATAGTAAACACACTGCAAAACAAATATTTCAATCATATGAAAAATTCATTCAGACTTGTTAAAACTGTGCTTGCTATAGCAGGCATGCTTATGTTCTCAGGCGCTTTCGCACAGACTAAGACCCTCAACACCCTCGCCGAATCAGGTTACAGGGGTTATGTCGACGGTACCTTCGGAGTAGGAAGGCTCGATGGCCCCGCCTACATGTATCACGAGTGGGTACTCGACCTCTCCACCACCCACGGTTATCAGTTCAACAAGAACTTCTTCGCAGGTGCAGGTGTTGACTTCACATGGGTTAATCAGGACAAGGAATCTTTCGTTCCCGTATATGCTGCCTTAAGGTATAGGATTCCTGGAATTGAGACAAGTCCCTTTGCTGAGGCTAGAGTAGGACTCATCGCTTTGAACAGCGAGTGGAAAGATCCCAAGCCTCAGAAGATATATCTGGCTGGAACCCTCGGTGCAGAAATCACCAACAGACTAGCCGTCATCGGAAGACTCACCTATTCACAGACTCCTTTCGGTGACATGATCTTCCACGCCACCGTAGGTCTTGAGCTCATGCTTGGAAAATAATCGTATTATTCGATACAATATTTAAGATGGACGCTTGACTGCGCCCATCTTTTTTATGCCCTCACATGAACCCTTCAACCGCTATAATAACAAGCAAGGGAACTTCACTTCTATGCGATATGGCTCTTATTGAGCTGCTCCCGGCACTCTTAACAACAATGATGTCCCTGTTATATAAATCCCAGTAAGAAGCTCCCAGAAAACGAGGAATGAGAAGAAGATTCCATGAGATCAATCCATCGTTGAGTGAGTAAAATATCAAGGCCTCTTAAAAAAACACCAGAATAGACACAGGTCATATGTCTATCTGCGAATCATAGCAATGGCAACATCGCCCTTAGTGATAACGTTTATCTATGGTCTACTTGATACAGTTCCATCCGACATCAACAGATACACTATTTGTTTCAGGTGAGTACCAGCAATGAGGGAAGGATTGGAAGAACTTTCGAAGAACAAGATGACTATGAGAACTGAAGCACTTGAATATGCTCTTCTTTTTCTCTTCTCAGATATATGAAAGCAAAGCCCCACACAAACTATGTGGAGCTTCGTTATACTTAGTACTGTAGAGAGCAATCTCCACTCTACAAGCACGGATAATTGAAAAAAGGAGGCGCGTGAAGCGTCTCCTTTTTATCTTAAGCGATATCAATCTTACTTGATAACAACGGCACGGTTGAGAGCGAGCTTAGCGTAATCCTCAACACCACCACGGGCGGAGACATTGAGCTTGCTGGCGTCAACACCGCAGTTCTTAACGAGGTAATCCTTGACAGCGTTAGCACGAGCGAGGGAGATCCTGTCGTTGGTAGCTGCAGAACCAGTAGCCTTGTCAGCTGAACCTACAACGTCGAATACCTTGTCGCTAGCGGACTTCTTGATAACGTTCTCAGCGAAGAAATCAAGGTGAGCCTTCTCACGGTCAGAGATCTTAGAAGAGTTGATGTCGAAGTAAGTGCGGGTAACAGGGTCAACATCGCCACCTACGTTAACATAAACTGTGTCGGGCTTGCGGTTCTTCAGGTCGTCGATCTGCTTCTTGAGAGCAGCGTTCTCGTCCTCGAGCTGCTTTACACGGCGAGCGAGTGCATCGTACTCAGCATCGGTGTGCTTGTTGGGGATGATAACGGGAACGATAGAATCATGACGATCGAAGTTGCTCCTACCAAGGTTGAAGATGAGGCCGAGGGTAGCGGAAACAGGCCAGTAGTACCTTTCGCTCTCAACACCCTTTGCATCATACTGCTCAGCCTTAGTCATCATTGCATTGAGGTCGAGGAAGAGATCAACGTGGTTGCCAAGACGGAAGTCATTGAGGATACCGGCGTTGATTACGAATTCCTGATCCCACTGCTTTGAATCATCGAAAAGCTTAACCCAGTTGCCACCGAATCCAGCGTAAGGGATAAGATCCCAGAAACGGGTCTCTTTGTAACCGGAGAAAGCGTTTGACATGTTCCACATGAGGTCAACGATAGCGGCGTTCTGCTTGTAAGTTCCGAAGTCGCGGCCACGGGAAGCATTGGTGAGTCCCCTCCAACCAACACGTGCACCAACTGAAGGAGTGAACCACTTGCCAATGTTTACATTGGTAGCGAGACCGCCCTTTCCAGCAGCGTTGTCGATTGAATAAAGACCAGCATTGTAACCTGCGCCAAGACCGATGAACCAGTTGTCACCGAACCTGTTGGTCTCATAAGAACCGCGGACGATGTTTCCATTCTCGTCACGGTTGTTGTTCTCCTGAGCTGAAGCGCTGAAAGAGAAGCCAAGGAGGCTTGCTACTGCAAGAGCTCCAAGAATAGTTTTAATTCCTTTCATGTCTATAAATAAGAACTAAATAATAATAATAATTTGTTTCCTAATCCAGTCGCCCATGGCTACTCCACGGGCCAAAATACGTTGCAAATATACTAAAAGTTTCTTATTTCCAAAAGTTTTCAACTTTTTTCGGGTGATTATACTATTTACAACGCAATATCACTATAATATAAGATGTAAGACACGCCTTATTCGTTTCAAAACATATGAAAAATTGCGGAAAAAAGACACAAATGGCGACATTCCGACTACTGATCTGTGATTTGCTGCATTCTATATAGATATACTTGAGAGGATATGGTTTTTTGTATGGATTTTGCAGTATTGCAGACCTGGCACACCTACGCGATCATGCAATTCAAACTGTTTTCACCATACGAAGCGGCCGGAGACCAGCCCCAGGCCATAAAAGGGATATGCGATGCACTCAAATCGGGCGTCGATGCGGTTACACTTTTGGGCGTCACCGGGTCCGGAAAGACGTTCACAATGGCGAGTGTAATTGAGAAACTCCAAAGGCCTGCTCTCATTCTCAGCCACAACAAGACCCTTGCCGCACAGTTGTACGGTGAGTTCAAGTCCTTTTTCCCTGAAAACGCAGTAGAGTACTTCGTATCATACTACGATTACTATCAACCCGAAGCCTACATCCCGTCCACAGACACATATATAGAGAAGGACCTCAGCATCAATGACCAGATAGACAAGCTGCGCTTAAGTGCCGCCTCCGCTCTTATGTCAGGCAGAAGGGATGTTGTCGTAGTATCAAGTGTATCATGCCTTTACGGCATAGGTAACCCTGAAGACTTCCAGAACCAGACGGTCACAGTAAGGATCGGAGAAAGACGTTCCCTGACCCAGTTCCTTTATCAGCTTGTTGAAGCTCTCTACTCAAGGACAGAGACCGATTTCAGAAGAGGGACCTTCAGAGTGAGAGGCGACACTGTGGATGTGTATCTTGGAGGTGCTGACGAGGCGGTAAGGATTGAGTTCTTCGGGGATGAAGTTGACTCTTTGTCCCTTATTGACCCCATCACCGGTGCCAGAATCGAATCTCTCACGGAAGTTCCTATCTATCCTGCGAACAATTTCGTGACGACAAAGGAAAGAGGGATGAAGGCCGTAAGCCAGATCCAGGACGATCTTGTCGAGCAGATGAAGTATTTCGAGGAGACCGACAGGCCGGCTCATGCCAAAAGGCTCAAACAGAGAGTGGAATACGACCTCGAGATGATAAAGGAAATGGGTTATTGCCCCGGCATCGAGAACTATTCCCGTTACCTTGACGGGAGATCTCCAGGACAAAGGCCGTTCTGCATCATTGACTATTTCCCGAAGGATTTCATCCTGTTCATAGATGAAAGTCATGTAACTGTCCCACAGATAAGGGCGATGTACGGTGGAGACCATTCCCGCAAATCAGTCCTCATCGAATACGGGTTCAGACTTCCAGCTGCAGCGGACAACCGTCCTCTGACATTCGACGAATTCAATTCCATAACCGGACAGACAGTATACGTGAGTGCGACTCCGGCGGAATATGAACTCGAAAAGTCTGAGGGTCTTGTAATCGAACAGGTAGTCCGTCCTACCGGGTTGCTTGATCCTCCAATTGAGGTCAGGCCCACCAAAAACCAGGTGGATGACCTTCTTGAGGAAATAAGGAAAAGGGCCGAGGTGGACGAAAGGGTACTTGTCACCACTCTCACGAAGAGAATGGCCGAAGAGCTGAACGATTACTTCATGAAGATGGGGGTGAGGTGCCGGTACATCCATTCCGACGTTGACACTACTGAGAGAGTCGAGATAATTGAAGACTTCAAGAACGGGTTGTTCGACGTCCTTGTCGGAGTGAACTTGTTGAGGGAAGGTCTTGACATTCCGACTGTTTCACTTGTTGCGATACTGGATGCGGACAAGGAAGGATTCCTGCGTTCAGGAAGGTCTCTCACCCAGACAGCCGGAAGGGCCGCCAGAAATGTGAACGGACTTGTCATCATGTACGCCGACACGATCACAAAGTCGATGCAGGAAACAATCTACGAGACGGACCGCAGAAGGACCCGTCAGATAGAGTATAACGAGACTCATGGAATCACCCCTACTCAAGTAGCGACCAAGCACAATGTGCTCATCGGTGAACTGGGAGGAGGAGACAAGAGCCTGCAAAACGCCAGAGGCATTGCCGGAAGAGTAAGTGCCGCCAATTCCTATGATGATCCCACTTACATCCCCAGCCCGACGGACCTCGGAAAGGGCAAGATTACGGTTAGTTTCGGACACGATTCAAAGAGAGAAAGCAACTCCGCTTTCAAAGACGGCTATCTTCAGGCGGACCTCGCCGCAGTCCTCCAGGATCCTGTCATCCGTTCAATGACAAGGGAACAAGTGGAAGCATCAGTGGAAAGCACAAAGAAAAAGATGCAGAAGGCTGCAGCGGATCTGGACTTCATGGCTGCCGCGAAGTACAGGGACGAGATGTGGGCGCTGCAGGAATATCTCAAGGTCTGGAAAGACTCTTAGCACAAAACCGTGCTATTGTTTTTGAAGAATCGAATCTGTATATTTCGCAGAAGTTTCCCATGAACGGGAGCTGACGACCACCAACAATCATCACTATGGATACTATTGACCAGTTGTTCCACCACTACGACGACATCGGGCGTGACCTAATACGACGGGCATATGACATGGCCGCCGAAGCCCTTTGTGACAAGACCAGGGACAACGGCCATCCGTTCATCGAGCATCCCACTAATGTAAGCCTTATCGTATCTGACGAAATCGGTCTTCAGGCTGAATGCGTAGCGGCTGTGTATCTGCATGAAGCACAGAGGATGTCTTCCGGAAAGACGGTGGATATCTCAAGTTTTCCGAACGATGTGATAACCATGGTGGACAGTCTAGGAAAGATCGCCACCATCAAGCCGAAAGACACACAGCTTGAGGCCGAGAACTACAAGAAGCTCATAGTCCAGTACTCAAAAGACCCGAGAGTCACCGTACTGAAGATTGCGGACCGTCTTGAGGTGATGCGCAATCTTGAGATGTTCCCGAAGGCCTCAAAGGAAAGGAAGATCCTCGAGACCCTGATGCTGTACATCCCTCTCGCTCACCAGCTTGGACTTTACAACATCAAGAGCGAGATGGAGGACATATATTTCCGTTTCGCCGAACCTGAGCAGTACAGGGCCATTACCAACAAACTGAAAGCAACCCAGAAAGACCGGGAAAAACTCACCAACGAGTTCATCGAGCCGCTGAAGAAAACCCTTTCTGATGCCGGAATCAAATACAAGCTCAAGATAAGGACCAAGACAGCTTACTCCATCTACAAAAAGATGAAAAAGCAGAAAGTCCCGTTCGAGGGCGTGTACGATGTCTTCGCCATACGCTTCATAATCGACTGCGATGCGGACCTCAAGACCGAGAAGGACCTTTGCTGGAAGGTGTACTCTTACGTCACCCAGGAGTATGAGCCGGACACCAGCCGCCTCAGGGACTGGATCACCAATCCCAAGCCTAACGGATATGAGTCACTCCATATAACGGTCAAGAACAAGGATGATGCGTACATAGAAGTCCAGATCCGCACCAAGAGGATGGACGACGAGGCCGAAAACGGACATGCCGCCCACTGGTCATACAAAGGGATCAAGCACGAGGAGAGCATGGACAAATGGCTGAAGAGCGTCCGTTATAACCTTGAGCACAAAAGCGACACCCCTTCTGACGAACTCCCCCAGCCACCGGACAAGGACATCTTCGTATTCACACCTTCCGGGGAACTGAGGATATTGCCGAAAGGATCTTCAGTCCTTGACTTCGCTTTCAACATCCACTCCAATCTCGGAGTGAGATGTACAGGCGGCAAGGTCAACGGCAAAGCCGTTCCCATCAAGGAGAAACTCTCCACCGGAGACGTGGTGGAGATTATGAGCGGAAAGAACCAGAAGCCCTCCCCCGACTGGGTGAACTATGTGGTATCGTCCAAGGCCAGGAACAAGATCCGCCAGGTTCTTCATGAGGCCGAGTTCAGGGAAGCGGCTGAAGGGAAGGAGCTCCTGATGCGAAGGCTGAAGAACTGGAAACTCGAGTTCCCGGACGATTTGAGGGGAGAATTCGCGAAGAAGAACCACTACCCTTCAATTAAAGAGCTTTACTGCGCCCTCGGGAACGGTTCTTTGGACGTCAACGTCATCAAGGCATTCATCCTTGAGCATGACCAAAGGGAAGCTGAAGCCATTGAGGCAGCCAAGGCGGCAAGTGCGGAGAAAGAGTCCGAGCGTCCGAAATGGGAGGCCAAGCAGAATGACGGCGGGGATGACATCCTCGTCATCAACGCCAAGAACCTCAAAGGCCTGGACTACAAGATGGCCAAATGCTGCAACCCGGTTTTCGGGGACGATGTGTTCGGGTTCGTGACAAGGGACGCGGGTATCAAGATACACCGCATTTCCTGCCCCAATGCTTCCCGTCTAATTGAAATGTACCCTTACAGGATACAGAAAGTAAAATGGGCGGAAACTCCTTCATCCGGATCATTCCAGTCAACAATCAGGGTGATAACCGACATGGAGCCCCATGTGGTTAACCAGATAATGGACATCATCGGGACATTCAAGGCCAGTCTGAGGTCATTCAATGTAACTGAAAACAACCGCACAGGCACTTATGACATCACGATGAAAGTGTCCGTTCCTTCGAACATGGAACTGGACAAGGTGACTTCACAGATCCGGAATCTCAGGAGCACTCACAAGGTGACAAGACAATAGGATCAACTGATATATAAGACGGAGCATGCCGGAGGGTTCATCACCTTCCGGCATTACTTTTCAATAAAAAAGGCCTTCAGCCGAATTATCTTCTGGCATTAAGAGCCGCCTGGAACTCCCTGGCGTTCCTGAGGTGCTCGGGGTATGTGGCGGCGAACCTGTGAGTACCATTGAAATCAGGACTTGCGCAGAAGTACAAGTATCCGTGAGCGTCGGGATTGAGTACCGCTTCAAGAGCTGCTTTCTGAGGAACCATTATGGGGCCCGGAGGAAGACCTGCATACATGTATGTATTATAAGGGGAATCGATTTCCAGATGGCGGTTCAGGATTCTGCTCACCTCGAAGCCCAGAAGATAAGCGACCGTAGGATCTGCCTGAAGCCTCATTCCTATTTTGAGACGGTTCAGATACACTCCCGCTATTGAAGGCATCTCAGAGGCGACGTTGGTCTCCCCTGTGACAATGGATGCAAGCACAGAAACCTGCTTCTGAGTAAGGCCCTGCTTTTTGGCTTTAGCCAGATTATCATCGGTCCAGAAAGCGTCATATGCTTTCTTGAGCCGAGAAAGTATCTCATCCATGGACTCGGTCCAATACACCTGATAAGTATCCGGTATGATGAGAGAGAAGACATCATCCGGAGTGAAACCGTACTTCCCGAGAAGTTCAGGGTTGCGCAGAGCGACCACCGCATCCAAGGAATCCAGCATCATCTGGGAAGATATCTTCTTGGCTATCACAGTATCATGGCGCATGGATCCGGAGAAAACCAGATTCACGGGGGACTGCCATCCGTTTGTCACCATCCTGGCGACATACATGCTTGAATTCGACGGCGACACGGTATAATGCCCCGGTTCTATGTCCTGATGCTTAAGCTGTGAAGAGAATGCCCTTTTCAGGGACTTAAGATTCTTCACTCCGCTTTTGCTGGTAATATCATCAATGAGAGCTTCAGGGGTAGTGTCCGGATACACATAGAGCTCGGCGCTCTTGGAGAAGTTCGCTGCCCTCCTGTCATAATATGCCTGATAGAGAAAGATAGCGCATGCGATGCCCAAAAGGACAACCACTGCTGCAATTGTTCCCAGTACCTTTCCTTTACCAGAGGATTTCTTTCCTTCCTGTTTCGCCATATCGAGTGTCTTCTCTATCTGTGGGTCTGTCATCTGTTTTTCTTGCGTTTGAGCGCTTTTGTTATGACACCGTCTTCCCTCAGAAGAACGGTATCTCCTTCCCTGAGCACGGGATTAGCCGAAAGGTATGAGTTCATCTTCACAAGAGACTCTCTCTTGACAGCGAACCTCTGGGCGATGTCGCGCAGATTCTCTCCGTCTTCCTCAACAATGTACTTGTCCAAGCCTTTCTGGGTAGAAGACTTCTTCGGCTGAAGGTAAACCACAGTACCGGGAAGAAGCTCATGCTGATAAGAAAGGTCATTGTAACGAAGTATCTCCTTGGGGAAAAGATCATATGCCGAAGCTATAGAGGAATAGGTGTCCCCTTCTATGGAATAGATGAAAGGAACGCCGTTCCTGGTATAGGCAGGCCGTGAGAGGGAGAACTTGAAAGTCTCTCCTGACTTTTCAACCTTCCTTGGCTCTTCCATGGAAAGAGGTGAAGGGGGAAGTTCCTCAAGGGTGGGATCTATGTATTCCTCTTCCACCGCAACTTCATCGAAGATGTCAGGAGTCTCTTCCTGTACATGCTTCTTCGCGGCTTTTCTCCTTCTCTTCTCAGCCTTTTTCTCAGCTTTTGAGGTCTTGGATGATGAGCCTTGTGAAATCGATCCGGACTCGGAAAGGGATATTCCGCTATAAGATGCGGCATCCTTGATGCTCATCCTGTCGAACTTCTGGAGATCGTAGTCCTCAATTATCTTGATGAGTTTCGAGGGATAAGCCGGATCGGTGGCATATCCGGCTTTCTTGAGACCGTTCGCCCAAGCCTTGTAATCAGTGGTCCTGTTCTCAAAAAGGAACTTGTAGCGGTCCCAATAACGCAGGAAGTCAGAATGGTCCTTGAAGGATGCGAAAGGATCATCATACACTCTGAAGCACTCCCCTTTCGCGTCATCGTCATGCTTCATGCTCTTTCCTTTCCAGTCATGGCATTTGATTCCGAAGTGATTGTTTCCCTTGGTGGCCAGAGTCGACATTCCGGAATTCGATTCCAGAATCCCCTGGGCAAGTGTGATGCTGGCCGGAACACCGGAACGGTACATCTCGCTGACGGCGATTGCCGCATACTTCTTGATGTAATCATCCTGGGGAGAGGCGGGGAAAAGGTTCTTCCCGCCTGAAACAATGAAAACGGAAAGCAACGAGAACACCGCTATGGCTCTCGCCGCCCCACTGTTGAAAAGAAAGCGTATGCCTTTCATTTGCGAACGATTTTGCCTCAAGTGGCAATATAGTGATTAATCCTGAAAAAAGGATGCCAAGATTCTTCACTTCCTTCCTTGGAAGTCCTTCATCGGCAGGTCGAACAGGTCTCCGTCTGATGCGGCATGGGAAGCAGGGAATATGCTCTTGCACTCTTTTTCAAAGAGAGAGATATCCTTGCACCTGGAAGAATAGTGCCCTACTACCAATTGCCCCACTCCAGCCTCTTTTGCGACTGCAGCCGCCTGCAAAGTAGTCGAATGATGCCTTGCGGCAGCTTTGTCCGCGAACTCCTGCACATAAGTGGCCTCATGATAAAGGAGATCCACACCCTTCACCCACGAAGAGAGTTCCGGAAAAGGAGCCGTATCGCTGACATATGCGTAGCTTCTGGGGCTGTAAGGCTTGTAAGCCGCCTCTGATGCCTTCACCATGGATCCCTCCTCCCTTATCACATCCTCTCCTCTTTTGAGGGTCCCGATCTCTGTAAGGGTAAGACAATATTCGGAAATCGCTTCCTTCCTTACATTGAACTGCGGCTCCTTTTCCCTGAACAGGAAGCCGTAAGTATCCAGCCCGTGATTGAGCGGGAAAGACAGCACTTCGACCGACTTGGTTGAAAGGACCACTTCCGGCTCTTTCATGGTAAGCGGAATGAACCTTATCTCGAAGTTGAGGCCTGCACCGTAATACGAAAGGAAGAACTTCAGCACCGGCCCGAAGTTGTTCGGGGCATATATGTTAAGGGGAACGCTCCTTGAGAGCATGCCCATGGTTGAGAGCAGAGGGAAGAGCCCGAACAGATGGTCCCCGTGTATGTGTGAAAGGAATATCGAATCCACTTTCATTATCGGGATGCGATAGCGCAGCATCTGCTGCTGGACCGCTTCTCCGCAATCAATCAAGAATGAGCGCCCATGCACATCCAGTACATGAGCGCTCTGATATTTTCCGGTAACCGGCATGGCCGAAGCCGTGCCAAGTATCCTCAGAGTGAAGTTCATCACCTCAGAGAGGATTACTCACCCTTCTCAAGCCTGTCCTTGAGGGCAGCAAGCTCGGAGATGTCGCCGAGGGTGGTCTTCTCGATGTTCGAGTTGATCTTCTTGACAGCCTTCTTGGTGTTGTCAGCCTCAGTAGCGGCCTTAGCCTCCTTGACCTCAGCATAAGTCCTGGCGTGGGAAACGAGGACCCTGCGGGTGCTCCTGCGGAGTTCAACGATCTTGAAAGGAAGAGTCTCACCTACGACAGCGGCCTTACCGTCTTCCTTGATGAGGTCACGTGAGAAGCAGAATGCGTCAACGTTGCCGTCGATAGTGATGTTAGCGCCCTTGTCAGTGAGGGAAGCGACTGTTCCGTCAACAACGGTACCAGCGGGATACTTGCTCTCGAGCTCATCCCAAGGGTTGGGAAGAAGCTGCTTGTGACCGAGGCTGAGCTTGTGGTTAGCCTCATCGAAGTCGAGGATGACGACGTCGATCTTGTCACCGGGCTGAACCATCTCTGAAGGATGCTTGATCTTCTCCCAAGAGAGGTCGCTGATGTGAACGAGACCCTCGATACCGTCCTCGATCTCAGCGAAGATACCGAAGTTGGTGATATTGCGTACGGTAGCGGTCTGCTTGGAGCCGATAGGATACCTTTCGCGGATGTTCTCCCAAGGGTTGGGAACGAGCTGCTTGAGTCCGAGGGACATCTTCCTGGCCTCGCGGTCAAGAGAGAGAACCTTTGCCTCAACTTCCTCACCGACCTTCAGGAAATCCTGAGCCATGCGGAGGCGAGGTGACCATGACATCTCTGAAACGTGGATAAGACCCTCAACACCGGGTTTGATCTCGATGAATGCGCCGTAGTCAGCGATGAGAACGACTTTACCCTTGACGGTGTCACCGACCTTAAGATCGGGATCGAGGCTCTCCCAAGGATGAGGAGTAAGCTGCTTGAGTCCGAGGGCGATCCTCTTCTGCTGCTCGTTGAAGTCAAGGACAACGACCTTGATCTTTTCATCGAGGCTGACGATCT
>JAEEGL016210068.1_pt1 | contig 15389 bp, 12 predicted proteins | sample 9134231 | NCBI WGS metagenome assembly JAEEGL01 (sample SAMN16246548, study PRJNA631951) | gut metagenome | biome: gut microbiome; feature: rumen; material: fiber-attached | host: Bos | place: Iran: Karaj | collected 2018-10 | reverse complement strand
TTTGTATGCGTCCAATACTTCATACTTAATTTTATCGTCATAATGTATTCCCATAACAAAATAACACCTCACTTTCTTGAGGTGTTATTCTATAGCAAATAGATGTTTTTTTAAAGTACCCAATTTGGGGTTCACTTCAATGGACTAGATGCTTTTTTTCTTTTAAAAATTATTAATTAATTTCAGAAATTAATTATTCGTTAGTATTGTTATCTTTTTATAATATATGTTATATTAATCTTAGGATAGAGTTTATAGTTGTAAGGATGTGTTTATATGAAAAAGAAAATTGTTTTTATTATGTTTGTATATTTATTATTTTGTACTTTTATGCTCAAAGTTAATGCTGATAATGGCCCTGCAAATATTGGTGGACTTAATATTGCTGATTATTATACAGAAAATGATTATCATTCACATTATTTATATTATCCTAATTCGTCTTTAACTATTGATCCGCTTGAAGGAACATCTTATGATTTAGAAACTAACACTTTAACGATTAATAATATTAAAGGTCCATATGAAATTGCTATTATGCTTATGGGTGAAGACTTTAAGATAAATGTTGTTGGTTATAATGAGATTAGAAATATTATTTCTTATTCAGATAAAGATTATATAACTAATGTAAATATTATAGGTGATGGGACTTTAATTATTAATAAAGACTTAAATGATAAGGATGAACCGATTTATATTTATAATGGAAATCTTGTAGTTGAAGAAAGTGTAAATCTTATAATGTACGCACCTGCGACAAGTGATGACGATGATTATGAACCACTATTAGTTGATGTATATAATGATTTTGAAAGTTCAAATACTATTCAATTTAAAAATAATCAACAAGTAGAGATTGTAAGTGATAAGCGAAAAAAGATGGTTCATGGTATAGCCTTTATAGTAGATCCTGAAGATAGTTCATCTGAGATAAAAATAGTAACTAAAGGTGAAAAGAAATACGCTTTAGAAAAAGTAGATAACTCTTATTATGTATCTAAAACAGAATTATTGAAATATGGTGATTATTATTTCCTTGATGTTTCTACAGTAGAAGATTTAGATAATTTAGAAGAATTCGCTTATAAATTTGATAGTGAAGAAGCTGTAACAACTGCTGGTGGTTATGCAATCGGAGATACTATTACTATAAACTATAGAACTTATTTTGAATATGGTTTTTATGTTTTGGAAGATAGTGATGGTAATGAATATGCTGTTTATGAAGATGATGATAGATTTGTATTTGATTTTACGGATGATATAATAAAATTAAAAGATAATAATGATTATACGGTTTTTAAAGTTAATGAAAACTTTAATATAGAAGATGATTTTTACTATGTAAATGGTGATAAATTAAAACTTGTTTATGATGCATTTGAATATAAATTAGAAGGTACAGAATATACTACTAATATTAAGAAAGAAGAAAAAAATAATAATCCTAAAACAGGAGATAACTTAATTGAATACATAACTATATCAATTATAAGTACTTATATTTTAATAAAAAGAAAAGCTTAATCATTTGATTAAGCTATTTTTTTAATTGTTTAACTTTTTCTTTTGAACCAGCAAGTGTTAATGCGTAATTGTATGCTGCATTTTCTGTTGCATATGTATCATCAATTAATTTAACATCTTCGATTTCTTTTAATAGACAAGTTCCATCAGATAATTTAATTTGGATTTTATCATCTTCTTCGTAGTCTCTCCATGTAGTAATATCTGTTAATAATACTGTACCGTCAGTTAAAATGATTGCTTTATTAAAAGTGTATTGTAAATCAATTATAGTCTTATTATAGTTATACCCATATTGGATTTCAGTACTGTAGTAATTAATTTCATCATCTTCATCTTTTAAAGCGTTTGTATAATTATCTAATGCTTCTTGGTTTGTTACATTTAATAATCCTAAATCTTGTGTACCAGATAATACAACTAAACCATCTTTAGTTCTAAATTGAATTTGTGCTCCTGTATAATCTGCATATCCATAAATAGGTACTACAGAAATAGAGTCGCCATTAGGTTCAACTGCAACATTAAATGATTTATTGAAATCAATTATTTGTTTATTTCCACATCCTGTTAATGATAATGCAGAAGTTACTCCTAAAGTACATAATGCTAAACTAGCTTTATTTATTTTTAAATTATTTATTTTCATAATATACTCCTTGAATGTATAATATAATAGCACAAAATAATATGTATGGATATACAAAAATTTATGTGTTTGAACTCTTGCAAGATTATTAAATGAAGATTCTGCTAATTTAAGCTTAGTGGGACTTTTTATAAAACTTAAGAACATTTTATTAATGTTCTTTTTTATTTAAATAAAGTTTAACTTTAAAATTATTTATGATATATTATAAACAGGATAGAGTTTATAGTTGTAAGGATGTGTTTGTGTGAAAAAATATTTATTTTTTATTTGTTTATTATGTATTTCTTTTATAGGAATAGTAAATGCAGAAAATGGACCATCAGAACATGGAAGTATTTCATTAATAAAAGAACCGGAAAGAGATTATATTAATATATATGATGAAGGCACAATTGATAATAATGCTCTAGAAGGAATTACATATGATATTGCTACAAATACTTTAACTATTTCAAATTTTAAAGGATCTTACGCATTAGTAATAGATTATATGGGTGAAGATTTTAAAATAAATGCAGTTGGTATTAATGACTTTATAGGTATATATGTAGAAGGTTATAGTTATAAAACAACTGTAACTTTTACTGGTAATGGAAAACTTATATTAAATAAAGATAAAAATGAAGATTATCCAATCCCAATTGTTAGTAGTGACAAAAATAAATTAATATTTGAAGAAAATATTTCATTAGAACTTTATTCTATAGCTGTAGATGATCCAATGCATCCTAAAGTTGTAATTGGGTGTTATGGTATGAAAGCTGATGATTCTCTTTGTATTACTTTTAAAGGAAATGATTCTCCAGAAGTAAAAGTATATCAAAAAGTAGCAAATGCTGGAGCTAAATCATTTTGGGGATTTGCAATTATCCCAGAAGAAATTGAAATCTTTAAAACAGCAACTAAAGACTCAAAAAAATATGCTTATACAGTAGATAACGATTCTAAAGTTACTATTTATTTAAATGAATTGAAGGAAGATCCTTATTCACACAAATGGTACATTGGTAATACTGATTCAGATAATGAAAATAAAACAACATATGATAATGCAGAAGCAGCTTCAACTGCAGGTTATACATTAACAGAAGATAAAGCATATCGTGGTTATTATAGATATACGTATTTATTACAAGAAGATGAAGATGAAAAACAATATGGTCTAATACTTAGTTCAGATTATTATAATGCTGCACCTGATGGTATAGCTTTTGAAGTGACTGATAAAAAACTAACAATTGGTGATAAAGAGTATGCTTATCTAGAATACAGTAATATAGATATAGATGATCTTGAACCTGTAATTGAATATGAATATATAAATGAATATGTTCATTATGTTGAAGGAGAGAAACTTATTCTAGATAGAACTAAAAAGAGTGATATTGCAAATCCTAAAACGGGGGATTTGTATTTACTACCATATTTATTAGTTTTAATTTTTGGATTAACTTATAGTTTATTTATATTAAGTAAAAAACATAAATTTAAAGAAAACATTTAAAATAATAAGGTGATATTATGAAAAAAATAATATTAGTATTAGTTTTACTTATGTTTCCTTGCGTAGTTAATGCATATTCATCAGATGAAATAATTACAGATGAATATGAATATTCATCAATCGAAGGAAATAACAAGCAGCTTACAAATACTTTTGTTTATAGAGATGCCGACTTTACTAGATCATCATTCTTAGGAAGTAAATCACTTGAAGTACTTTCTATTCAAGTAGCATCTACTTCTTTAAGTAGATGGGGAATCTCTGAAGATCCTTATGAAGCTGATTATAGAGAAAATGATTATAATATCAAAAATCTATTAGATAAAATGAAGTTTAATAATATTAAATCTAATGCTTACTTTAATGCAGAAAAGAAACCTAACTCTATGGGAGTAATAATTGGAAGTAAAAAAATAATTCAAGATGATAAAGAATATACTTTACTTGCAATTGTACCAAGAAGTGCAGGTTATAGACTTGAGTGGTCAGGTAACTTTAATATTGGTGATGAAAGTATACATCAAGGATTTAAAGCTGCCCGTGATGAAGTTCTTAGATTTACTAAAAAATATATTAATGATAATAATATAAAAGGTTCTATTAAAGTATGGACAGTAGGTTATAGTAGAGGAGCTGCTATATCTAATATGGTTGGTGGTTTCTTTGCAGGTGGTGGAATTGATTACTTTGGTGATAAGGTAGAAATTACTCCTGAAGATGTTTATTGTTATACAATTGGTACACCTGCTTCTATTAAAAATGGAATGAGTAAAAATTCTGAACTTAGTGTAGAAGGTAAAAGAGATAGCGAAGACTATGCTAAGGATACTGAAGGTACTAGCTATAACTATTCAGGTGGAGGAGTACTAAATTTATCAAGTGATAATTATAAAGGTATTAGAAATATAATTTTTACAACTGATGCATTTGCTAAACTTCCACCATCAGCCTGGGGATTTACTCGTTATGGTAAAGTAATTCCTGCAGATGAAGGTTTAATAAATGAAGAAGAAACTCTTAATGATTTAAAATCCATAAGTACTAATACTTATAATATGTATACTACTAATGGAATCATTAATAAGTTTAAAAGAAAAAGTTTTGATTTAGCTAATGTAGTAATTAAAGATGAAGAAGAAATTAATCAAGTTGAATTTGTGGAATCTAGATTTAATGCATTAACAGTATTAAATCCTACAAATGATTTCTTCTTTAACAATTATGAAGATGCATTAAGAAGTGCAATTGGTACATATGGAATGGCTGCATCTCTTTCTGCTGATGAAACTGAAAAGAGTATTGTAAGTCCTCTTGTATATGCATTTTTGGCATATGAGTCAGACATATTAATTAAAGATACAAATAATAGTATTAATACTGAAGAAGAAGCAGTTGCTAAAATATTTAAAGATGTCTTAGAAAACTATATAGGTGAATCTATTGATTTAAATACATTTACTATGGATCAATTTGTTAAACTTATTTGTAAATATTTAACAGATCATGAAAATGATCCAGTTATGGATAAAGCTACTGATGGTATTGTTAGTTTAGTACCTGAAGATTATCAAATGCTATTAAATATGATACTTGGACAATTCTTAGAAGATCCTAATGAAGTTGATTCTAAAGAAGCAGTTAAAGAATTCTTAAAAGCATGTTATCAAGGTCCAAAAGAAGGAACAAATGCTTATGAAAATGTTGATGATAAAGGAACAAGAATGCTTCTATATCAAACAATGACATTTGCATTAACTGATTCAGGAGATATAAAAGACTTTTTAAATGGAGCAATAGAAGCTTTAAATAGTAATGGTGAAATACCAGAAAAAACATTTAAAGAGTTTGTAAGTGCAATATTAAGTATGATTAAAACTGAAAAAGTTGAGGAAGGAGACCCAATCGTTTATTCTTCTTTAGCTGACTTAAGTGATGCTAAATTAGTTGAATATTTAGATGAAGTTCTTCTTAACGATATGATCCTTAAAAGTGAAACAATATATGGTAAAGAATATAAAGATGATTTGCAATATAATTATCTTGTATTAAGAAATAATATTACAAAGATAAGAGAAATAGTTTCATATTTATTCTTCTATAATGAAGACGGATATGATGTAGTTAAAACAATTAATAATGCTTTAACATTCGTAGATAATATATCTTTAATTCTTCTTCCTCATTATGATGATTTATATCTAGCTTATTCTAGAAATTCAAAAAGATATGATGAAGAATACTATTTAATTAAAGGTGATGAACAAACGATTAATGTTGCAAGAAATAATCCATTAGAAGTAGTATTCAATTTCAATCATTATGAATTTGAAGATAGAGGTAAAGTATATATTGATGGAGTAGAGTTATCTAAAGACAAATATACTATTTCTAAAGGAAGTACAATTATTACTTTAAATCAAGATTACTTAGAATCATTACCACTTGGTAATCATGTATTAACTGCAGAAATTGATGATCATCAAATAGATGCAGAATTCACATTAAATTATCAAAAGAATCCTCAAACAGGAGATTCAATTATAAATTATTTAATGATACTTATATTATCATTAATTACTTTATACTCATTTAAGAATAAGAAACTATATAATTAAAGAAGTACTTAGTACTTCTTTTTTATGTTATAATCTAGTTATGTCCTCATAACACAATGGATAGTGTACAAACCTCCTAAGTTTGGAATGTAGGTTCGATTCCTACTGGGGATACCATTTAATAAATAAGTCATGATATCATGACTTTTTATTTTTATTATTAAGTATTCATAAATATTCAATAGTAATACTATATGTTATAATACAATTGATTTAATATTTATTTAATAAAAATGAGTATTATTTATATTGAGGTGTTCTTATGAGAATATTAGTTGTTGAAGACGAATATAAATTATCTGAGATGGTTAGTGATAGACTAAGAAAAGAAAAGTATACAGTTGATGTTGCTAACGATGGAGAAAATGGCTTATATAAAGCATTAGATGGTATTTATGATCTTGTTATCTTAGATATTATGCTTCCTAAAGTTGATGGTATAGAAATACTTAAAGAAATAAGAAGTAATAATATTAATTCTAAAGTTATTATGTTAACTGCAAAAAGTGAATTAGATGATAAACTATTAGGATTTAAAAATGGAGCTAATGATTATATTTCTAAACCATTTCATATCGATGAACTTGTTGCTAGAGTTAATGTTCAATTAAGAAATAATATCGAAGATAATAAAGAAGTTTCTTATGGTGATTTAATACTTAATATAGATAAGTCAGAAATTATAAATAAAAATACTAAAGACAGTATAAGTATTATTAATAAAGAATTCCAATTACTTGAATATTTTATGAGGAATCCTGAACAAGTTTTATCTAAAGAAATGATTTATGATAAAGTTTGGGGAATGGATAATGAATCTTTTTCTAATAATCTTGAAGCTTATCTTTCATTTATTAGAAAAAAACTTAAATTAATAGATTCTAAAGTAAATATTAAATCTTTAAGAAACCTGGGTTATAAGATGGTGATTACTAATGAAGAACTTAAATAGAAAAGTATTTATTGTTATTTTAAGTATTTTCTCATTCTTTTTAATATTAGGTATTACTATATTTAATTATCAAATATATGATAGAGAATATAAAAGCATTGAAATGAATTTAAATATGCTTGATAGTAATAGAATCAAAGATTTTGATAATATGAAATTCTTAGATTATGATATTTATACAGTTATATTTAATAATAATGAAATAATAAAAGTAGTTAATCATAATTATAATTCTTCAGAATTTGATGTGGATAAAGCAATAAAAGAAATTCTTAGTGGTAAATCTGATGATATAAATTTATATTTAAATAATTATGTATATAAATTTATAAATAGTAATGTATTAATTATTATTAATACTACAAATAATAGTAATAAACTTAAAAGTGTTTTAGGAGTTTCAATTATTATATTTGTTTTATCAGAAATATTAATGGCAATTGTAAGTTTTCTTTTAACTGAATGGATTACTAAACCTGCAAGAGATGCTTTTCAAAAACAAAAAGATTTTATTGCTGATGCTTCTCATGAATTAAAGACTCCACTTGCAGTAATAATGGCATCAAGTGATTCATTAAAAGTTAATAAAGATAATAGTAAGTATTTAGATAATATTAAATTTGAAACTGATCGAATGAATAAACTAATAAGTAGTTTATTAGAATTATCTAAACTAGAAAATGCTAAAGAAATTGAAATGAAAAATGAAAATCTTTCTAAGATTGTAGAAAAGATTGCATTAACTTTTGAATCAGTTGCATTCGAAGAAACTATTTCAATTGATACTGATATTGAATCTAATATAACTCTCAAATGTAATAAAGAAGAAATAGAAAAAGTTATTTCTATACTTATAGATAATGCAATTAAACATTCAGATAAAAATACTAATATTAATGTTTGTTTATATAGATTAAAGAATAATATTTGTATAAAAGTAATTAATGATGGTGAAGGAATTAATCCAGGTGAAGAAGAACTTATATTTGAAAGATTCTATAGATCTGATAAATCTCGTAATAGAGATGCTAATAGATATGGTTTAGGATTAGCAATTGCTAAGAATATAATTAATCTTCATAATGGTACAATTAAAGCTTATTCAAAAGATAATAAAACTACTTTTGAAATAATTTTTAAATAATAAGGAACATTTAATGTTCCTTTAATTTTTGTTTTATATACTCAACTTGTAAGAAAGGAGAGTGATAAATGATATATTAAGAATTATAAAAACGAATACTATAAACAATTATTAATGTTTTTATATAAACTTTACCTCTATAATTAACTTAAAATAAGATTATTTAAAATGGAGATGATATATGAAACTAAAAGAACAGAATAATTTCTGTTCTTTTTTTGAAAAAAAATTTATTTAATTTTCATTTAACTTTTTCTAGTTAATATGTGCTTGTAACGTATGTGATAATGTAGATAAAGTATATGAATTAAAAAAGAATAAATAATAAGAAAAAGAAATAACACTAAAATAGAGTTATTTCTTTTTTTAATAAAAATTAGTATAATTTTATATGAAATAATAATTTAACTACATAGGTGATAATATGAAAAAAATAATAAATTATTTAATTCTAACAATAATAACTACATTTGTATTAGTATTAAATGTTAATGCTAAAACATATATTAATTTAAATGATTTAACTGAGTCTAGTAATAAAAGTGATTATACTAATATAACTGAATATAAAACATTAGATGAATTTCTAACAGTTTATAAATCAGATAAGTTACCTGATGTATATATTACTCAATTTCTATTTGATGGTATTTCAAGTGTAAAAATGCCGGATTTAGATGACTTTGTTGAAGCTGCATCTAAAGAAGTAACAATTAAAACTTTAGAATTAACTGTTATTAATATTAAATCATCAGGTGATTATGAATTTAGCGGAACTATAAAGGGTGCTATGATTGCAGTTAATACTAATAATCTTTATAACAATATTAATATTTATTTAAATGGTGCTAATATAGATACTGATACTAAAAAAGCACCAGTAGTATATGTATATAATAAAGATAAAAATTATATTAGTGCAAAAGTAACTATTAAAACAGTAGAAAATTCTAAGAACTATCTTGAAGGTGGTAAATTAAAAAAGGTTAGTTTAGTTGGTAGTGATGAATTAGATAAGTATACTGGTTATTATTCAGATAATGTAGTTACTTATTATAAAGAATATAAGAATTATTATGGTATTTATACTAGTGAACAAATAAAAAATGTATTATTTGCTACCGTTAAAGCTACTGAAGATGATTTAGATAAAGGAGATCCTTATTATTTTTATAAAGCTAGTGGAGCAATTAGTTCGGATATAGATCTTTATTTTGATGGTGAAGGTTATTTAAAAGTAACTAGTAAGAATAAAGAAGGTATCGAATCTAAAGGTCATTTATCTTTTACTGGTGGATCTGGAGATTATGAAATATATGCTCAAGATGATTGTTTAAATACATCTTCATTAAGTGATGATAATACAAAAGCAAGAAATGATATTTATATTAATGTTAATTCACTTATAGCTATTGTAGATACAAATGATGTTTATTTATTAGGAGACTCTATTGATTCAAATGGTAAATTAACTATTGATGGTGGAACTATTTATGCATTTGCACATCCTACAAGTGGAGATTCTGGTCTTGATTCTCCAATTGGTACATATATAAATGGCGGAACAATCATAGCTACTGGTAATAAAATTGAAGAAATAAGTAATGAATCTAAACAAAATTTTATATATGCTGAATTTGATTCAATAATAGATACTAATACATTAATTGTTATTAAGGATCAAAATGATAATATAATAACTGCATTTAAAACTGGTAGAACTATGAAGAATATTATATATAGTATTAAAGATTTAAGTTATTCTTCTTATAAAATATATATTGGTGGAGATATTGTTGGTGAAGAAACTAATGGTTTATATACTAAAATAGATAGTTATACTAATGGTACTGAAGTATCTTATACTAATAAAAAGATAGAACAAATTAATAAAGATAATGAATCTAGTAATAAGTATGATATTTCATCAATAATAAAAGTTTCATTATTAGTAATAGTATGTATATTAGTAATATTTATAATTATATCTATTATTAGAAATAAACATGATGAAGTTAATCATTTAGATTTATAGAAATTTATTTTTTTTGAATTTAAAAAGAAGCAATAAATTTTGCTTCTTTTTATATTAGTTTATAAAATATCATCTTTTATATTCCATAATCCTAATTGTCCTTTGATTTCTTTATTTGAATCTATTTTCTTAATATTTTTTAATACCCATGCATATCCAGTTCTTTCTTTATTTCCGTATGCAATATTATTTTCGCTAATTATTTTTTTATTTAATTCATCATCTAATGGTAAACAATCAACTAATTCTGCTTCTGCAATAATTTTTTTAGAAGGATATTCTAAATTTAATTCTTTAAATCTATTTAATTCTTGTTTTTCAATACTACTTCCAGCATGAATTAATATTTTACCTCTATAATTAGTTTTCCATGATCTAAATTCATATTGTTTTATTCCTTCAGCTACAAGAGTTGCCCATGGTTGTTTAAGAGTTAATACTTTCATATTATCACCTAACTAATTATATCATGAATAAAAAAAGAAATAGTTAAACTATTTCTTTATCTTGATTTAGTATTATTTAAATTTGGAGTAGTATTATCTAAATCTGGATGTCCAGTTTCTTCATAGAAGTCTTCGACATCTAGTGATAATAATTGATATTTCATAAATTTATAAGTCTTTTTTTCTATTGTTGAATTATCTAATGAAACATATGGATAATCTTTAAGATGTTGTCTAATATCATCTTCATAAGGACATCTAGTAACAGTAACTCTACCATCTTTATAAATTAATCTATAAGAATAATACATATAATGACATAGTCTTACTTTACCTGTTTTATCTGAGTGCATTTTATTTTTAGTCCATCCATCATCGTGTTCTACTGTTTTTGTGTGTGGAATTGGATTACCTTTATCATCATAAGTGTAATAAGTTTCTGTAGTTGTATATGTATAATTATATTCTAAATAATCTTCGTTATTAGACATTTCATAGTATAAATAATCAAAGTTATCTATACCATTAAATAAACCATTGTTACTTAATTCTCTATAGAATTCTTCATCAATTTTATTTATTTCTATATATTCTTCATTCCAATGAAAATTATTAAAGTCTACTGGTTGTTCTGAATCTTTATATTTTGAGATAGTAATATCATCATTTATTTCTTTTGTATAAAGATGAACATGACTATTATTAGTTATTCCACATGATGGTTCAGAACCACATCCTGATAGTGTTAATGATCCAGCAACTAAATAAGGTAATAATTTATATATTTTAATATTTTTCATGTAATTCTTCCTTTGATTGAGGTATATTCTAAAATCAAATTTAGTAGTTGTCAAATAAAATTTTTGTGATATAGTATAGTCAATATTTTTAAGGGGAGATTTTATATGTCTACAGTAGAATATGCTGATAATAATGGAGGATATGAAAAGTTTTTTGCTTTAGTAAATAATCTTGAAGGAATATTTGCCAAAGTAAATGAAATGAAGAAATATAAACTTGATATTAGTTATTATGAAAATAAATTAGAAGAATTAAAGAAAGAATTTAATCTTAAAGATGAAATGCTTAAGAGTTCTAGTATTACATTTGAAAACATGAGAATAGATTTTGAAATTTTTGCTTTAGGAGAATGTAATAAAAAACTTGAAGCTTTAACTTTAGAATTTGAAAATAATATTACACCAATCTATAACATTTATTTATTATCTAAAAATATTGAAAAGAAATTTAAAGATGAAAATAATAACGATGTTGAAGAAGTAATAAAACAATGTGAAGAATTAATGAATAATATTAATAATATTCCTAGTCATAATAATATTGATATCGTTAATTTATTTGAAAAAGCACATGAAACTATATTAAAAGGTTTATTATATGAATCAGTTTATAATAGACATGAAATACTTGAATATATTAAGAGTACTAATAATTCTAATACTAGAGAAACTTTAGGTAAATTAATGAGATCTAATATTAGTAAATTATTAAATAATGGTAAATTAAAAGAATCTGAAGTAGATGAAGATATTATTAATAATCTTAATGAAGGATTAGGTTATGACTTTTTAAGTAAAGAATTTATTGAATTACTTGCTAAAAAAACTATGACTAAGAAATATAATCAAATAGAATCTGAAAGAGAAGATACCATTAATGATTTAAATGATAGAATTAACTCTAGTATAAATCATACAGATGAATATGAAAGAAAACTTAAAGATAATAAAATTAAGATTACTAGTAAAATGTTAGAACTTGCTATGATTAGAACTACTTTCTGTGCACTTGCTATATCTCCATTTATTATTATTGGTGTTAGTGGTCATATAGGTAAATCCAGTAGTGAAAAGATTACTGAATATGCAACTATTACAAGAGAAGTAAATCTTAATAATAACACTATTATTGGAGAAGAAAATAAAGAATATGATGATAGAGAAACTAGTTATGTTGCAACTATTATTACATATGAACCATGGAAGAAAAATCCAACAGGTATAGGGTATATTAGAAATGCAGTAGCTTATGAATATATTACTCCAGAAGATGTTAGTGATGATTATCATATTAGTGAAGCTGATATTAAAGAAAATATTAGAGAAAAATATAGATATGTTGAAGCTAAAGATTATTTAGAAGAAGGAGATTCTTTAACTGATTCAGAAATACATGTTATTGAAACATATCAAAATAAAAATGATTCAAGAAAGAGTACTAGATATATAGTTCCTGGATATGTAATTGGATCTATCTTAGGCATTTTAGAAGAATTAGCAATTATTTATAGTGGATTATATGTAGCACTTAAAGATAAACATTATGATGCATCAGTAGAAAAGAATGATGCTAAAGAACAAGCAAGTTTATTAAAAGATAGACTTAAAGCTTGTAGAGAAACTAATGAAAATCTTGCTAAAGAAGCTGAAGAAGTAAATAAAACTTATAATGCAAATATTGATATAAAGAGATTACTTAAAAAGTAATCTTTTATTTTTTAAATTATATTTTTATAATTAATTAGTGTTATAATTTATTATAGGTGATGATATGAAAAAAGAAACTAAACTACATTTACTAGAAAGATATTTATTTTATTTCTTTATATGTGCTGTTATTGGATGGCTTTATGAAGTATTCTTTGGGATGGTAATTTGGAAACAACCTTTTGAAAATAGAGGTGTTTTATTTGGACCTTGGTTACCTGTTTATGGTTTTGGAGCAGTTTTAATAATATCTATATTTGCTAGATTTATTGAAGGTAAGACTTTAAAGAAAAAAATATTATTAATTCCATTAATATTTATTGGTGTATTTTTCTTAACTTCGTTTGTAGAATTAATTACATCATATATTTGTGAATGGACTAGTGGTTCTTGGCCATGGGATTATACTATGTTTAAATACACTTTAGATGATAGAGTAGCACTTGTTACTTCGTGTGTATTTGGTGTCGGAGGTTTGATTTTTGTATATATATTAAAACCACTTGTAGATATATTAGTAAGTAAATTTAAAGAAAAAACATTAAATATTGTTAGTGCTATTATTGTAATTACTTTATTAATTGATTGTATATATTCGTTTATACTTAAATAAGTATATTTTCTAATAAAAATACTCATCATTTGAGTATTTTTTTAATTATTTTTTATAGGAAATAGCATTTACTTTAATAGTTTTGTTTACTATAATTTAAATTGTAGAATAGGAGAAGTGTGGTATGAGCAATATTCACGTAACAAGTGAAATTGGAAAATTAAAAAAAGTACTACTTCACAGACCAGGAGATGAGTTATTAAACTTAACTCCAGATACATTACAAGAACTACTTTTTGATGATATTCCATTTTTACCAAATGCCAAAAAAGAACATGATGAATTTGCGAAAGCACTAAAGAAAAATGGTGTAGAAGTAGTTTATCTTGAAGATTTAATGGCAGAAACTTTGGATTATGCTGGTCCAGAGGTTAAACATGAATTTATAGATAGATTCCTAAAAGAAGCAGGAGTTAATACTATTAAATTCTATAATTTAGCATACAATTACTTAGATGCTATCAAAGATACTAAAAAGTTAGTTTTAAAAACTATGGCAGGTATTAGAGTTGATGATTTACCTAAGACTAAATTAAAAGTTGATCCAACACTATATGATAAAACTTGTCCTCCTGATAAGTTTATATGTGCACCACTTCCAAATCTTTATTTCACAAGAGATAATTTTGCAAGTTGTGGTAGTGGAGTAAATATTAATCATATGTATTCATTAACTCGCAATAGAGAGTGTATCTATTCAGACTTTATATTTAGATATCATCCAGATTATAAAGATACTCCTAAATATTATGGTAATTCATATGAATGGAGTACTGAAGGTGGAGATTTCTTAAATATCAATGATCATATAGTAGCAATTGGTATTTCTCAAAGAACTGAACCTGGTGCTATTGATGCATTATCAGTAAACTTCTTTAAAGATCCTAATTGTCCAATTGATACAGTTCTTGCATTTAAGATTCCTTCATCTAGAGCATTCATGCATTTAGATACAGTATTTACTCAAATTGATAAGTATACATTTACATATCATCCTGGTATTACTGATACTCTACAAGTATTTGAAATCACTGAAGGTGATGATCCTAAGACTGCTCAAGATTTAAAAGTTGTTGAGATTAAAGGTACATTACAACAAATACTTAAGAAATATTTAAAACATGAAGTTAAATTAATACCTTGTGGTGGTGGAGATAGAGTTGTTGCTGAAAGAGAACAATGGAATGATGGATCTAATACATTATGTATAGCTCCTGGTACAGTAGTAGTTTATAGTAGAAATACTGAAACTAATAAAGTACTTAAGAAAGCTGGAATTAAAGTAATTGAAATAGAAGGTGCTGAGTTAGGAAGAGGTCGTGGAGGCCCTAGATGTATGTCAATGCCTTTAGTAAGGGAGGATGTAGAATGGTAGATTTAAGAGGAAGAGA
>JAEEGL013416742.1_pt1 | contig 15389 bp, 10 predicted proteins | sample 9134231 | NCBI WGS metagenome assembly JAEEGL01 (sample SAMN16246548, study PRJNA631951) | gut metagenome | biome: gut microbiome; feature: rumen; material: fiber-attached | host: Bos | place: Iran: Karaj | collected 2018-10 | reverse complement strand
CGCCGTGGACGATGCTGAACCTTATATGGAAGTGCTGTCAGAGATAGCTGATAATTATGGAATGCGGCGGCGCATTGTCAGCATGGACTGGGAAAAAGCCATCAGTATGGAAGGAGCCTATCCAGTACTCTGCAGAAAAAAAACGGGTACGTATTTCCTTGTGGCTGGTGTCGATGAAAATGAAGGCAGGGTACGCGCCGCAGTTTTTGATCCGGCCCCGTCGGGGGATGACAACAGCGAAATACGCGGGGCGCATCGCCTCTGGGAACGCGAGACATGGGACAAAGAAACGAGTGCCTGCAAAGGCCTTCTCATGCAGAAGCGGTGGAAAATAACTGAAGAAGAGCAGCCTTTCGGCCTTGCCTGGTTCATACCGGAATTTATCAGACTCAAGGGTGTGTTCGCGCAGATTGCTTTGGCAGTTGTGATGATGACCTTGCTTTCCCTGCTCATGCCGCTTTTCTTCCAGATCATCATCGACAAGGTCCTTCCCAACAGTAGCTTTACCACGCTCAACATATTGGGCATAGGCATTACTTTTGCCATCCTGTTCAACTGCGGTCTAGAATTTTTGCGCAATTACTTATTGCTGTTTGCTACAAAAAAAATTGACGTTCGTACAGCAATGCGCACTTTTTCGCACCTTATGCATCTTCCTGTGCATTTTTTTGATGCTGTCCCGTCCGGTTTGCTCATCAAGCATATGCAGCAGACGGAGAAGATACGCGGTTTTCTTTCGGGCAACCTGTTTTTTACCGTGTTGGATCTTTTCTCCCTTGTACTCTTTATTCCTTTCCTTTTGCTGTACAGTGTGAGGCTTACAGGCATTGTCCTTTTGTTTTCATTGTTCATGGCCTTTGTAATTATGGCTCTTATCAAGCCTTTCCAGCGAAGGCTGGATATCCTTTATCAGGCAGAAGGCAAGCGTCAGAGCAGGCTCGTTGAATCGTTGCATGGTATCCATACCGTCAAGTCGTTGGCTCTTGAACCCATAGAAGAGAGGGATTGGAACGATGCAACGGCCTATTCCGTGCAGGCGCTGTTCAATGTCGGGAAGATTTCTCTTTCCGCGCATGCTCTCAGCCAGATGCTGGAAATGCTTATGAACGTAGCTGTAATCTGGGTCGGGGCACATTTGGTTTTTGACCATGTCATTTCCATCGGTGCGCTCATTGCCTTTCAGATGCTTTCAGGCCGCGTGAGTTCACCACTTGTTCGCTTCGTCGGCCTTGTGCACGAATATCAGCAGACTGCGCTTTCCGTCAAAATGCTCGGTGCAGTGATGAATTCTCCCATTGAGCATCCAGGTGGTGGCGTGCGCCAGGAAATGAGAGGACGGATAACCTTTGAACATGTGGACTTCCGCTACCGAGACGATCTGCCGAATGTGCTGCATGACTTCTCTCTGGACGTAACTCCCGGTGAAACAATAGGCATTGTTGGGCGGTCTGGCTCCGGCAAAAGCACTATTGTCAAGTTGGTCCAGGCTATGTACCAACCACAAGCGGGCTTGGTAAAAATCGATGGCATTGATATACGAGAATTTGATAAGGCACACCTGCGTAGAAACATAGGTGTTGTGCTTCAGGAAAACTACTTTTTTCAGGGCACAATTCGTGAAAATATCCGCCTGACACGGCGCGATGCCTCTCCAGAAGAGGTAATTCAGGTCGCTTCATTAGCTGGAGCGCATGAGTTCGTGAGCAAGCTACCCAAAGGCTATGACACCATTCTTGAGGAAAACGCCACCAATCTTTCCGGAGGACAAAGACAACGGCTTGCCATTGCCAGAGCCTTGCTCATGAATCCTCCAATTCTCATTTTTGACGAGGCAACGAGCGCATTAGACCCGGAAAGTGAGGAGATAGTTAAGCGCAATCTTAATGCTATTGCCAGAGGCAGAACTGTTCTTATCGTGGCCCACAGACTTTCAATGGTACGAAGGGCCGACAGGATTCTTGTCATTGATAAGGGAGACATCGTCAGTCTGGCCCCGCATGATGTCCTTGTAAACCGTGAAGGCTTGTATAGAGACTTCTGGCGTCAGCAGATGGGGGAGGCGTGATGAAGACGCGTTATGACAACGACGCCGCCGATTTCCTTCCTGATGCGTTGGCTGTTCGCAATGCCAGACTTCCCCTATGGGCAAGATGTGGCATTTTGCTTATGTTTGCATTTTTTTTATTAGCATTGGTGTGGGCCATAGTAGGAAAGGTGGATGTGATTGTTGAGGCTGGAGGAAAGCTCATCTCGGATCATCAAACTATCGTCATGAAACCCTTGGAACGTACCGTAATCAAGGGTGTGCATGTAGCTGTAGGTGACCGCGTGAAAGCGGGGCAAGTACTGGTCACTTTCGATCCAGTATTCAATGAATCTGACCGTGACAGGCTTGCTATGGAGATCCGCATCTACGAATCACAGTTCGCGCGTTTAAGCGCCGAATTTGAGAACAGGATACTTGTTCTTCCTGAAAGCCCAACGGACGAGGAACGCTGGCAATATTCCATTTATGTTGGTCGAAAACAATTTTACGCCGAAAAAATGGAATATTTTGAAAAGGATCTCGAACGGATAGAAAAATCCCGTGATGCAATAAAGGAGAATCTCGGTGTTCAGCGAAACAGATTGGCCGGATACCGCGAGATAGAGATGATGCATGAGCGCGCCATGAAGTCATCCGCCGGGTCGCTGCGTCAGGTGAAGGAAACCCAGCTGACACGCATGGAGCTCGAGGCTGACATCAGCGACAAAGAGCACAACATCTTAGCCTTGAACAGTGAATATCTTTCCCGCCAGGCAGAACGAGAAGCCTTCCGCAGAGAATGGCATATCCAGACGACTGAGGAAATGGTCAGGGCGAGGGAAAACCTCATCCGTGCGCGCAAAGAGTTCGCTAAAGCCTTCCAGATGACATCATATGTTGAATTACGTGCACCTGAAGATGCTGTAGTACACGATATCGTACCGCTTTCCATCGGATCAGCAGTCCGCGAAGCCGAGCCACTTGTGACCCTTGTCCCCCTCGGTGGTACCTTGGAGGTGGATGCCATGATCCGTGCTGGTGACATCGGCAAGGTTAAAGTCGGTGATCGTGTGCGCATCAAAGTGACAGCGTTTCCTTTCCAAAAACATGGCACCCTCGCAGGAACAGTTCGCGTGCTTTCCGAGGACGCGTTTACGCCTTCCTCAGCTGGCGAGGAAATGCAGAAAGGGCAGGGCGGGGCATTTTACAGAGCTCGGATAGCCTTTGAAAATGCCCAGAACGCAGGTTCTGACTTGCCTGCAAAACTGATTCCTGGCATGGAGGCGAGCTGCGAAATCAATGTGGGTAGCAGGAGAATTATTGAGTATTTGACGCACCCAATCATAAAATCACTTGACGAGGCCATACGGGAACCATAATTTTTTTCATGGCGCTGTTCTCAGCTTTGGACAGTTTCGTTTGTGCCTTTTCCTGCTACAGGGCAGGACAGCACTCTGAACATGTCGTTAGATTGCAATGATGCCTCAAGCCTTTCGTACCGTTTTAGGAGTAATGCAGTAACTTGGCCGACCGTCTTGTGGAATCTGGAGTGTTTCAAAAAGTGGAATAATTCACCATGCGGTTTTCACGGGTGATCCGCAGTGTCAGATCGGCAACATTTTTTGTGAATGTTGCACAATATTTCTCATAAGGAATAATGATGTCTCAAGATTTTTCAATAAGTGTCAAGCAACCAGATTTTGTATTTAATCAGCCAGATATCGTTGTCAGCCAGCAGGATGTCTCTGCACCTGCACAGACATCGGAATATCAGCCTTCCGCTGAAGTGCCTGCCCCGTTGCATCCTGAACAAGATCAGGCCACTCCTGAACAATCATCTCCTGCAGCTGAGGAAATATACGGCAAATTTCCATCAGAACCAATGATGGAAGCTGCGGAAGGCATCCTTTTCGACTTCAACGAAGGTCTGCGCGTCAAGTTTCCTGCCAAAGGAGGTCCGTGGCGCATCATTTTCAAGGATTTGGATACGGGAGTTATTCTCTACAATCAGGATGTGGGTCCGAACGTTCAGGTGACAAGCGTTAAAAAATTCTACGTCCGTTTCCAGCTGCAGATTTTCCATAAGGCAGATATGGATGCCTTTGCCGCGGCTGTGAAGAAGGATCCATCACTGGCGGATGATAAGGAAAGGCAGCCCAAGCCCTTTTTTGAGCATAATTACAACGCTCAGGGAAAAACAGTGATGATCCAGCTTCCCGTACCCACGGTGGGCGACACCATGGGCTGGTTTCCCTATGTTGAAAAGTTCCGTATTAAGCATAAGTGCCATGTCCTTGCCGTTCTTGACCCGAAATTCATACCCCTCTTCGAAAAGACATATCCTGAGATCACATTTATCACACGGGACCAGGTGCCAACCTGCCGTCCGTATGCATGCTATTACCTGGGCTTATTCTTCCGCGGAGATGTTGATCATCAGCCTTGTGACTTCCGCTACATCGGGCTGCACCGCACGGTTGGATATATCCTTGGTGTTGATCCGACAGAGGAACCGCCGCGTTTTGACCTTTCCGCTCCACGCATAATTCAGGAACCGTACGTGTGCATCGCAGCACAGAGTTCCAGCCAAGCCAAGTATTGGAATAATCCACGCGGTTGGCAGGATGTAGTCAAGTTCCTCAAAGACTGCGGCTACCGTGTTTTGTGTATTGATAGAGAAACCGTTCATGGTCATGGCCTTGTCTATAATCATATACCTTACGGATGCGAGGACTTTACTGGGAATATTCCATTTCAGGAACGTGTAAATCTTATTAAGGATGCAGATTTTTTTGTCGGATTATCCAGTGGTCTTTCTTGGGTAGCCTGGGGATGCAAAGTGCCCGTTGTCATGATCAGCGGATTTACCAACCCCACCAATGAATTTTATACGCCATACCGTGTTATTAATTTCCACACGTGCAATTCCTGCTGGAATGACATGCGCGTGGATTTTGACCATTTCGATTTTCTTTGGTGCCCGCGTCACAAGGGCACGGAACGTCAGTTTGAGTGCACGCGCCTGATAACTAGTGAGCAGGTCATCAATACCATTAAACGGATTCCTGCTTTCCAAAAGAGATGTCCTGGCGTTGCCTAAGTTCGCTTAAGCATGTTAGCGCTTATACCGCTGTAGTTTTTGTGCAGGGTAAACAGCATGCGGTTTTATGTCCTAAATCGTGATGATGACGGCTGGTATTGTGTCAGTTGATTCATTGTGAGATCATGTATACCAGTGGTAATACAATGAGTAATGACTACGAGCTATAATTATATGATGTCAAGCAAAGTCTCAAATTCGATTTTTGACCAGGAATGAGCATACACGGTATGTGAACAAGTCCGCATTATGTAATAGACTTCAGCTAGTTAGGAGAAAAGCTTGATTCAAGATATAGAGCCTTCTGTATTTAATAATACTTATACACCAGATTTCCCCGCAGCAGAAGATATCCTTTTTTATTTTGAAGGGTCACGCGGAAGCAGGCGTGTAGCGGTGCGTCGAGGCGATACCGGGATTTCCTGTCCTTTAGTATTGCCACATACTCCCGATGGTACAGAACTGCGCTATTTATTTTCCATAGATTCTACCAAATATTTTCTTGCGTTGTCGCTTCAGGGAGGCTGTCCATCAGGGTTTTCCATGGAACGAACATCCATATTTCGCATTTGCGCTCCTCGTGACTTGTGTTTTGCTGGCATGACAGCATGCCACTTGTATGAATGGTATTCAGGCAACCGGTTTTGCGGGCGTTGCGGCACTGTTTTAAAGCATAGTCAAAAGGAGAGAGCTCTCTGCTGTCCTTCGTGCGGTAATGTTTTATATCCAGTCATAGCACCGGCAGTTATCATAGGTGTTACACGAGGCGACAGCATCCTTATGACGCGTTATGCGAACAGGGAATATAAAGGCAGGGCCCTTCTAGCTGGTTTTTGTGAAATCGGTGAAACTGTGGAACAAACCGTGATGCGTGAAGCCATGGAAGAAGTCGGTCTTCACATAAAGAACATCCGATACTTCGGCAGTCAGCCATGGGGGTTTGATGGTGGTTTGCTCATGGGTTTTTTTGCTGAAGCAGTTGGTAGGGGAGAGATTGTGCTAGATACGAGTGAACTTGAGAGGGCATCTTGGGTGCATCGTTCAGAGATCGAACCTGAAATAAATGCGCTCAGTCTCACTGCAGCAATGATCGATACTTTCAGGAAAGGCATTATGCGATAAGCAATTCTTCTATCTAGCTTTGTCAATGGGAACGTTTGGCATATGGGTCATATTCTGGCTCTGATTGAGGGAATGCCAAAAACTGATTCGTGGAATGGAGATAGACTAGGTATATCAGTGAAGCATATTACTTTTGTGATAGTATCTTTATTATTTATATTAATATTTAAATTAATGTTATAATTTTAGTGTCTATTAATATAAATTAAGTATCGATAATGACGTTTTAAAGTAATTATCAACAGGATAATTACATAAAAGATGTATGTTTATCATGCATAACAATATAAAACAGCATTATTAAAATTTTTTTCTGCGTTTGGATGCTGGGGGATATCCAAGAGATTCACGATACTTTGCGACTGTTCTGCGGGCGACCTTTACGCCCAGCATATTGTTGAGCATTGTGCTCATTGCTTCGTCAGAAAGCGGCATATCAGGATCTTCCTGCTCTATAAAAGCGCGAATTTTTGCCTTGACGCTTTCCGAGCCTACAAATGTGCCCTCGCTGCCCTCAAGCGCGCTATTGAAGAAATATTTGAGTTCGAAAATGCCATGCGGTGTTTCCACATACTTATTGGTTGTGATCCTGCTGATACTTGATTCACTCCTTCCAATGTCAGAGGCGACATCTTTCAGGACAAGAGGTTTTAGTTTGTACACGCCATATTCAAAGAACTCTCTCTGCCTCTGGACAATGCTTTCCACAACCTTGCACAATGTTATCTGGCGCTCTTCCAGGCTTCGAATGATCCATATGGCGGATTGCCTGCAGGAAGCCATGAATTCTTTTTCGCTGTTGGAACAGTTTTTATTAATTACAGAAAGTTGGTCAGCCATGGGTGAAAGTGTAATCTGTGGAAGATCTTCTTCATTTAGAGCGATGACAAATTCTCCATCCACCTTACGGACGAAAATGTCCGGACTGATGTAACCGGGCAGTGAATTGCTAAAGCTGCTTCCAGGACGAGGCTCAAGACTTTGGATGATTGCAATATATTCCTTGAGCGTTTCAGCGTCGATATGGTAATGCCGAAGAAGCGGCTTATAGCGTTGTTTTTCGATGTCTTCAAGGTGATCACGCACTAGGCCTGAGAGAATTTCATCCCGGTCGTCGTTCCTCGCACGGAGCTGTATAAGAAGGCATTCAGAAAGACTGCGTGCAGCAACACCAACAGGATCAAAGTTCTGGATTATGCTCAGCACAGGCGCAACATCCCGGGGGCTGCATTCTGCCAGCGCCGCTATTTCTTCGTCACTCGCGACGAGGTATCCAGTATCGTCAAGGTTGCCTATGATGCACTCGCCAATACGTTTTTGCAGGGGAGCAATAGAAAGCGGCATGAGCTGCGCCAGCAGATGAGCCTCAAGGTTTGGCTCAGCGGAATGACAAGCCTCAAGAGCATTATTATTTTTTTCCCATGATTCATATTCTTGCTGCGCTATTTGAGAGCTGCTGGAAAATTCGCCGAGGTATTCTTCCCAAGCTACGTCGTTGACCACATCCTCCCGTTTCCAGGGAGCATCCTTTTCTTCTGCCGATGGTCTGTCCTGTTCTGTTTTGATTTGTTCCTGATCAGGCTCACGTTCCTCCAGAAATGGGTTTTCCGTCAAGGCTCGTTGAATTTCCTGTACAAGCTCCTGTCGAGAGCAAAGCAGCAGATGGATGGCCTGCTGTAGCTTCGGCGTCATAAGAATTTGCGGTTTTAGCTTGGTTTGCAGAGATATTTCTATCGGCATAGTGTTTGTCTCCCATATCCCAAGGACAAAGGCATGGTCAGTTGCTCTTAGCGTAGATCTTTTTCGGCGGCATCCACTAGGCGTCGCAGACAATTTTTGACCTGGTCATTGTTTTGGCCTTCGACCATGACGCGGCACAGATTTTCAGTGCCGGAATAACGAAGCAACACTCTCCCGTTTTCTCCAAGGTCCTGTTCGACATCGCGTTTGACAGCCATGAGCGTTTCGCACGTTTCAAAGGGAGGTTTGCTGGAAATTTTGACGTTGCGAAGATACTGGGGAAACGGCTTCAGAATGCTTGCCAGTTCAGAAACAGGTTTTCCTGTCTCTCGCATGATGCGTAGCAACTGGAGCGCAGCGAGGAGACCATCGCCGGTAGTGCCGAATTCTCGGAATATGAGATGGCCGGATTGTTCTCCTCCAAGCATGGAACCATGCTGCAGCATAGTTTCAATGACGTACCTGTCCCCAACCTTGCTCCGGATAAGCTGTCCTCCACGTTTATTCATGAATAGTTCGAGCGCCATATTGGACATGACTGTGCCCACAAGAACATTACCGGGTAATTTACCTTTCTCCATGAGATCGTTGGCGCAGATGGCGAGAATTTGATCTCCGTCCAGGATTCGTCCTTTCTCGTCGGAAACGATAAGGCGGTCGGCGTCTCCGTCCAAAGCAAGCCCGATGTCAGCTCTGACTTCTTTGACTTTCGCCTGCATTTTTTCCGGGAAAAGTGCGCCACATTGTGCGTTAATGTTTAGGCCGTCGGGAGATGTGCCAAGGGTGAAGACTTCCGCCCCCAGTTCTTCCAGTGCCAAGGGGGCAACCTTGTAGTTGGCGCCGTTTGCGCAGTCTATGACTATACGCAGTCCATCAAGCGTCATTTGCTGCGGGAAGCTGCTTTTCAAGTAGACGATGTACCTTCCTGAGGCATCGACGATGCGGAATGCCCTTCCAACCTTGCTGGAAGGGGGATATTCCCATTCGTGTCCAGCATCGAGAATCAGGTCGGACATGCGGTTTTCGATTTCGTCGGGAAGCTTAAAACCTTCGCGGTTGAAAAACTTGATTCCGTTGTCGTAATAGGGATTATGTGATGCGGAGATGACAACACCAAAGTCAGCGCGCATGTTCCGAGTCAGGAAGGCAATTGCCGGAGTAGGCAGAGGACCGACCTGATAGACATCCATACCGGAGGCGCAGAGACCAGCGGTAAGGGCAGATTCAAACAGGTAGCCTGAAAGGCGAGTGTCTTTGCCGATTATGACTTTTCTGCGGCTGTCTTCGGATCGGAAAACTGTTCCGGCAGCAAGACCGAGACGGAGAGCCATTTCTGCGGTGAGAGGATACGTGTTGACTTTGCCGCGAAGTCCATCTGTTCCGAAAATGCGATCTGCCATGAGATTAATCCTGTTTTGTGTGGTTCGGTCCGTTTTTTATTGCGGAAGTTTCAGGCAAGATGCCGTTTTCCTGAGAGTTATTCTGTATAGCGTGAGGCGAAATCAGAGACGAGCTGTTGTCACGAGGCGTATCTGATTTTGGAAGCAAGGTATTCCATGGGGCAGAGTTTTGCCACGGCATGATGCCGAACGGGTGCTGGGCAAAGGGAAACAGCCTGTAATAGGATCTGTTATCGGGCTGTTCAGGCAAAGATAAGGACAGGTCGTTTCGCGGGTAGGAGAAAAAATTTGGCATGGGGGAGGCATGCTGCGTTTTCTGACTAAGATTCTTTGGTGCAAGGCGCGTGACTTGCACAGTGCTCGAACTTCCCGATGAAATGATGGCCCTAGGTGGTAACCCGGCAAAAGATACTGGTAGGCGAAGGCTTTCGCCAGGAAGCATGGTCTCAGGTACCTTGACAACGGCGCGGGCATCTTTCATGGCGTACAGTGGATCATCAGCGCGATCTGAGGGTATATCGATGTTGACATTAAGTTTTGTCGCTGCAAGTTCGAATTCTGCTGCATCGGAACCTTCAAGAATGAGTGGAAGGTCACGGTTTACAGTCGTTGTCTTCAGAATCAGGGAATAGCGTACGGAAACAACAGGCTTGGATACTTCAAGCATAGCCGGAGCGTTGACCGCAGCCTGAACTTCATGCAATCCCTCACGGGCATTTTTTGTCGCGTCTATAGGGGCAGTGACAAGCTCTTCTATGGGAGTCATCAGGCTTTCAGGTCCGCGGACGGCAACCATGCTGGGTTCTGATATGGCTTCGGAGCTCTGCAGCATGAAGGGAGAGTCCTTAGGTAGAGGGAGCACGCGAGGGCGAACTCGGATATTTCGGGTTATAACATTGTCGATCTGAAGTACAATCTGGCTCGGAATGACTTGGAGTATTTCCACTCCCCTGTCCTTGAGCACAGGCAAGCTGCCTACATCAAGGGGGATTTGATTGGCTCCCTGGTGCACAGAAGAAAGGTCAACGGTGTAGGACATGGATCCGGGGAGCAGACTTTTAAGCAGTTCTTCTGATCCTCGTAAGCGTGCCGCTACATGTCCGATGCGTCCGTCGAGAACGGTGAGCGAATCGGAAAGGCCCTGGTATTCCACGCGGATTTCGAATTGCATTTCAATATGGTCGCGGCCGACGACAAAATACCAAAGAGCGGATGCGATCACCAGGGACAGAATTGCGGATAGTACCTTTTGGGTCCGAACGCTGCTATTTGAGAACATTGGCCAAAATCCGTGCCAGGCGTTCCTGGGTCAGTGGGTTGGAAAGCTGCCCGTTTTGGGCAAGAGTAACTTCGCCTCGTTCTTCGGAGACTGCGATGGCGATGGCATCGCTTACTTCAGTTATTCCTATAGCCGCCCTATGCCGCGTTCCGAAATGCTGACGTGCCACATTTGCAAGCGGCAGGACGCATCCAGCAGCGTTGACGCGTCCTTCACGATTGATAATGACGGCGCCGTCGTGTAGTGCTGTATTGGGAAAGAAAATGGTTGCGAGCAGATCTTGGGAGACAAGAGCGTCAATGCGTACGCCTTTCTCCGTCATATCGCCGAGTGCGACATCACGCTCAATGACAAAAATAGCGCCGATTCTGCGCGAGGCCAAACTGAAGGCTGTAGTACAGAGCGTAGTGATCAGTTTGTCGTAGCGACCGCTTTTCCTGCGGAACAAGGCATGCAGGTTCATTTTGGCCAGAGCTTGCCGGATGTCCTGATGGAAAAGGATGACGACAATCAGGAAAAGGGAATTAAAAACATGCTGGAGGAGCCAGACCACAGTGAAGAATTTCAGGTATTGCGCCACGCCGTAGATGCCCAGGAGGATAATGAGCCCGTTCAGCGCAGCCATGGCGCGTGTGCCAAGGATAAAACGTATCCCGTAATAGCACATTACCGCGACAAGCAGGATGTCTATGAGATCTTCCCAGCGGAAGGCTATTTGTCCTAGGGTGAACATCATGGCCGGTTCCAACAGGTAAAATGTTCAGTAAGGATAAGAGCCTGACGAGCTTTTTCCACATCGTGCACTCTGTGATGGAACACGCCGTGCGCAGCGAGCAGGGCTGTGCTCACAGACGTGGCTTCCATTCGTTGTGTGACATCAAGCCCCAGCAGCGAGCCCAGAAGGCTTTTATTAGAAATGCCAAGCAAAAGGGGACGTCCGATGCTGTATAGCGTTTCTATGTTTGCAAGGATTCTACAGTTGTCGCCTGTGCTTTTCCCGAAGCCAATCCCGGGATCAAGCATGATATGGTCTTCAGGAAGTCCGCAAGCTGTAAGAAGGTGCATTCTTTCATCGAAAAATGCTCGAACGGCGTCCACAATATCCTCATAGTGATGCGCTGTGTGGGGATCACTGCAAGGATGGCAATGTGTGAGCACGTAGCCCGGTCTGTACTGCGCAAGCACGTCTGGAAGATTTCTGTCCCTGGAGCACGCGGATACGTCATTGATGATGTCTGCGCCGGATTCAAGTGCAGTTGCTGCCACACTGGCTCTCCATGTGTCTACGGAGAGGAGAGCAGATGACTGAAATGCAAGGCTGCGATGCTTTTGCAGCGCTTCAATCACAGGGAGAACCCTGCGCAATTCTTCTTCGGGCGCCGTATCATCAGCACCTGGGCGCGAGGAGGCTCCTCCAATGTCCAGAATACGCGCACCCTGGTCCAGCAATGCAATCCCGTGCTCTGTGGCATCTGTAGCCGATGCATGCCTGCCTCCGTCATAAAAGGAATCTGGGGTCACGTTCACAATCCCCCACAGGGTAAAACGCGAAGGTGTGCCACCCTGTAGGAGAGGGGAAACATGATTGAAGGTTCCGCGGCGAAGCATCCATCGGCTTTGCATCACTGATCATCCTTATTCGTGCTGGATGGATCCTTGGGGCAGCCGCTGCCTTCTTCGTCGCAATCAAGAACTTCTTCGTCGCTTGTATTCAGGCTGTTCTTGCTTGGAGAGGCGTCTTCAATGCGGAATTCGTCGCTGCTAAAGGGCGCCAGCGGCTTTCCCTGCATGATATTGTCGATGTCTTCCCCGGTGATGGTTTCTCTTTCGAGCAGAGCATGCGCGACGGCATGGAGCGTTTCCATATGCTCCGTAAGAAGCTCGCGGCAACGCTCACGCGCTTCGTCAATCAGAGATTTTACTTCGCTGTCCACAAGACGGGTCATGTCATCGCTAACATATTGGGTATGTCCCCATTCCCTGCCAAGGAAGACCTCTTCTTCATGTTCTCCCACGGTTTGAGGTCCGATCTTGTCGCTCATTCCCCATTCGCAGACCATTTTGCGTGCCATCTTCGAGGCTCGTTCAATATCGTTCCCAGCACCTGTTGTTATGTCACCCATAATCAATTCTTCGGCAACTCGTCCGCCAAGCAGAACGACGAGATTATTTCTAAGGAAAGTACGGGAATAGCCGTGACGGTCTTCGTTTGGCAGTTGCATGGTGATACCCATGGCCCTGCCGCGAGGTATGATGGAGACCTTGTGTACAGGATCGGCGCCAGGCAGAAGTTTAGCGGCGAGGGCGTGACCAGCTTCATGGTAGGCGGTGATCTTCTTTTCCTCTTCGCTCAGGATAAGGCTGCGCCGTTCTTTGCCCATGAGAACCTTGTCTTTGGCATACTCGAAGTCTGCCATGTTGAGCCGGTCCTGATTCATCTTTGCGGCTTGTAGGGCTGCTTCGTTCACGAGGTTTTCAAGGTCAGCTCCCGAGAAACCTGGCGTTCCTTTGGCGATGACGGCTATATTAACGTCCTCGGCAAGCGGCGTACGGCGCGTATGTACTTCTAAGATGCGCTCGCGACCCCGCAGATCAGGAGTCGAAACGACGACTTGCCTGTCAAAACGTCCAGGACGAAGCAGTGCTGGATCCAGAACATCAGGTCGGTTGGTAGCTGCTATCAGAATGACGCCTTCATTGGATTCAAAACCGTCCATTTCGACGAGCAGCTGGTTGAGTGTTTGCTCTCTTTCGTCATGCCCTCCGCCGAGACCGGCGCCGCGCTGGCGGCCGACGGCATCTATTTCATCAATGAAGATGAGGCATGGAGCATTTTTTTTGCCTTGTGCAAAGAGATCCCTTACCCTGGAAGCGCCAACACCCACGAACATTTCCACGAAGTCGGATCCGGAAATGGAAAAGAACGGAACGCCTGCTTCACCTGCAACGGCGCGGGCAAGGAGAGTCTTGCCGGTGCCTGGAGGACCGACTAACAGAACGCCTTTGGGAATGCGTCCGCCTAGCCGTGTGAATTTGCGCGGATTTGAGAGAAACTCTACTACTTCTGCAAGTTCTTCCTTGGCCTCGTCAACACCGGCAACATCAGCGAAAGTGACCTTGGCGGTCTGATTTTTATCTTGCAGCCGCGCAGTCGACCGGCCGAAAGTCATGGCTCGCCCAGCGCCACCCTGCATTTGGCGAGTGAAAAAAATCCACACGGCGATGAGGATGATCATGGGGAGGGAGGAAACGAGGAGGGAGACGAGTAGGGGACGTTCCTCCGGAGGGAGGGCGTTCACCACAACACCCTTTTCGAGAAGCTTAGGAACAAGGTTGGTGTCTTTTGGCGCCGTCGTGCGATATGATGGTCCGGTTTTAGGCTGCACGGTAACAGTTCTGTCCTGTATTGAGACTTCCTGCACCTGCCCACTCTCGACCTGGGCAACGAAGGTGCTGTATGGCACAGCGTTGCGTGTATGGTCTTCAGTTTCATTGAACATGCTGAACAGGGAGATCATGGCTACGGCGATGACGCTCCAGAGAATGAAATTTCGGGTAAACTGGTTCAAAGCTGCCTCCAGGCTGCTACGATGGTCGATTGTGATCGGCAACGTGCAGCAAAAAGATTCGGATGCAGATGGCAACTGCTGCACTGCCTAACTATTTGTAATACCAGAATCATGATTTGGCAATCACGGGAGGAGGTGTTTTTGATATTTAGAACAGTTTTTTGTGCAAAAATCATGCCAACTACGTCCAACTTTGTCCTTGCACGCTTTCCTCATATGGTCTAAAACGGCGCGGTCCGTGGACAGGTACGAAAATGTCATGGAAGAGTTTACCCTATGTTTGTTGATTGTCACACCCATGTTTTTCATCCGCGCATTGCCGAAAAAGCCATGCGCCAGCTCCATGAGCATTATGGTATCCTATGCCGCTGCAAAGGCACGGCCGAAGACCTTGCTGAACGTTCTCGTAAAGCTGGTATTGACCATTGCGTTGCCCTTTGCGCCGCAACCAGCGCCGCTCAAGTACGCCCTTGCAATGCTTACGCCGTCCAGCTACAGAAGGGGTATCCTTTTATCTCCGCGTTCGGTTCCATCCATCCTGATTGCGCAGAATGGAAGAATCAGCTGGATTTTTTGCGTCAGAATGGCATCAGGGGCATAAAGCTTCACCCCGATTTCCAGGGGTATCGTTTGGACGACCCACGTCTTTTGCCAATATTCGAAGAGGCGCAGGACAGCTTCGTCTTTTCCATGCACATAGGTGATAGCCTACCACCGGAGCTCAATCCGTCATGCCCGTATAAGCTCGCGGCAATTCTTGACACGTTCCCCAGGCTGAATGTCATAGCAGCACATCTCGGGGGATACCGGCAGTGGAAGTATGCCCTTGATGTTATCGCGGGAAGAGACGTATGGCTGGACACATCCTCATGCATGCAGGAGATACCCGATGAACTCCTGAAGGCGATATTGAAAAAGCATCCGCGCGAGCGTGTACTGTTTGGAACAGACTATCCCATTATGGATCCGTCAGACGAGATCCTCATGTTGAAAAAACGCACAGGATTTACAAACGCAGAACTGGAACAGATCCTTACCAACGGAGCCCGCATGCTTTTCGGTCATGCTTGATCAGCGCAGGGCGACGGCAATTTCCTTCCCGAGATCCTTGGTCAGGAGGGCAAGCGAGTTGACCATGGCTTCAATATCGTTT
>JAEEGL011849059.1_pt1 | contig 15389 bp, 13 predicted proteins | sample 9134231 | NCBI WGS metagenome assembly JAEEGL01 (sample SAMN16246548, study PRJNA631951) | gut metagenome | biome: gut microbiome; feature: rumen; material: fiber-attached | host: Bos | place: Iran: Karaj | collected 2018-10 | reverse complement strand
GCTTCTTGCAGGACCTATTCCGTAGATATAAGTCAATGCTATTTCTAATCTTTTGTTACGAGGTAAATCTACCCCTGCTAATCTTGCCATTGTTTCTTTTCCTTTATTTTTACTTTGTAATTACCTTTTTAATACTAATTATTTAATTAGCTTTGTCTTTGTTTGTGTTTAGGATTTTTGCATATTACCGCTATTCTTCTTTTTCTTTTGATACATTTGCATTTATCACAAATCTTTTTTACTGAACTTCTTACTTTCATTTTTTTACCTTTCTTATTTATATCATTTTTATTTTAATCTGAATGTTATTCTGCCTCTTGTCAGGTCATACGGTGTCATTTCTACTTTAACTTTATCACCAGGCAAAATTCTTATGAAATTTTTTCTTATTTTTCCTGATATATGTGCCAAAATTTCGTGGTCATTTTCCAGTTTTACACGAAACATCGCGTTCGGCATTGATTCAAGAATAGTTCCTTCTAATTCTATTACGTCTTTTGACATGTTTCCTCTTTTTTCTTTATTTATCGCATATTAAATACTAGTGCAATATTATAATACATGCAAAATTTTTCAACGCAAGCATGAAAACTCCCATAAAACGATGATTTTCAAAAAAACAGAAATATTCGGTTTGATTGTTTTTTTAAAAATGCGACACAATCAATTGTTTTAAGTGTATGTCGGTTTAACATTTATTGTTTGATTTCAAGCCTTTTGTAAAGTTTTTTTAACACCCTTATTTTTATATTTTTTTATAAACAATCATTTTTTACCGCAATATATTCTTATAGGGCAATTATTACATAACGGACGCTGTGGTTTACATATATTTTGCCCGAATGTAACAATTAAAGTGTTTATATCAAGCCAATACTTTTTAGGTAATTTTTCTCGCAATACCATTTCCGTTTCATCGGGAGATTTTGTTTTTACATAACCTAATCTGTTAAAAATCCTATGGACATGGACATCAACACATATAGCAGGTTTTAAAAAGCCTTTCGCCATGACTAAATTTGCTGTTTTTCTGCCCACACCGTTAAATTTTATCATCTCTTCTATCGTTTCGGGCATTTTATGTTCACAAAGATACTTTGATATTTCTATAATTTGTTTAGCTTTATTTTTGTAAAAACCTACAGGGTATATAGCTTTTTCTAAAGCTTCCAAAGGAACTTTTGCAAGCTCTTGCGGAGATTTTCCCAATTCCAGCATTCTTAATGTTGCAGGATAAGTCGTTTTGTCATTTGTCCTAAGGCTTAAGATACAAGATATCATTACCAAATAAGGATTTTTAAAGGTTTCCATTAATTGAACAAAATCACTGCGCGGTAAATCAGCTTGTTCTAGTAATTCTATAACTTTTTCTATATCGTCATCTTCCATAGAAAAAGTTTATCAAAAATATACAAATAGTATTTGTATATTTTTGTAAAATACATAAACAAAAAATAACTAAAAAATTTATTTACATGTTTTATCATATCTGTCGTGTCTGATTGGAGTAATTGTGTTTATATCTGCTATTAATACTTATTCATATAAGCAAAATTATCCTGTTGCAAAAAAGAATAATGAAATTCTTAACAATGGAAATCATTATTCATCAAAATCTTTCAATTGTAACCTGAATTTTGGGATAAATTACGGCAATTTACATCAAATAAAAGCTAACTTTGCAAAAGAGGGTGTAAATTATCTGATGCCAAATGAAATTTGGTCTGACTCAAAAATAGAAAAAGCCATAAACAAACTTGATAAAAATGTTAAAAATCTGATTAAAGCAAATAATCTTACAAAAAAGACTTTAAATGATGAAATTAATGCTATATTACCGCAAGAAAAGAAAAACTCGATTAAAGTTTTTGACACAAGTGAAATAAAAGACTACTACATTAATGCGGGTATACCCAAAGAACAAGCAGAGGAAATTGCTAAAAATCACAGTGGAATGCAAGTATATGAAAATAATATTTCTAAAATTTTCATTCCTCTAAAATCTTTTTTAGCAAATAAAAAAGATAGATTTGAACAACTAAACCTAAGAATGACACTTGCTCACGAGCTTACACATTCACTTCAGGAAAAATTTCAAAATAACGGAAATCACGACCAATACCATAATAAAAGACTTGGAATTTCACAAAAATATAGAGAGGAATTCTTTAACTTTTTTGAAGAAATTTTTTATCCAAAATTTTTAAATCTTAGTGTTTATACGGAAGAAAAAAATCCATGTGAAAAGAATTTCTATAAATATATCAAAGTAAAAAACGAAAAAGAATTATTTAAAGATTTTGATAAAGCTTTTGATAAGGTTTTAGACACAAAACTTCAATATTACAGCAGAGACAGACACAATACAAAACAATTTTTCACTTTTTGCAAAAATAGAGCTCATGATGAAAAAATGGCATATAAAACAACTAACATCATGAGTGAACTTTATCACGACAAAAAATGTTTTATAAATTATGATTACAGAAGTCTTTTGTACGAAAAAATGGAAAAATATTTTAATTTGAAGGAAAAATCTGCAAAAGAAGCTGAAGAATGCACAAGAGAATATAAGTTCAAAAATTTATACGGCTAGTATTTGCTTTAATACAAAAGCAGATTTCGTCAAAAGCGGAACTCCGAAACTTTTGCTCAAGTACCTTTTCTTGAAAATAACTGGAACATTCCTTTTAGAAAAGGCTTTATCTGCTTTTAATTATCTCACCGTTTATTTTTACATTTTTAAAATCGTCCGCAGATAAATTGCAGCCTGCAATATAAACATCACCGTCTATTTCTTTTAAAGAACTGATATCTTTTACGAAAGAGTTTCTGAAATCTGCATCTCCGCCTATATATTCCAATTTTGAAAGTTTTGTTGCTTTAGAATTTGTAAATTTGGCATCTCCATCAATTCTTACCAAATCTTTGAAAACTTCGTTTTCGTTAAAGCCTAAATCACTTAAAACAATTTCATTTTCCAACGACCTCAATTTTTCAAGTTTTATTCCACCCTCAACTTCTTCGGGGTGCATACCAAATCTTCTTAAAATACCTAATCCGTCGTTATTTTCTATTTCTCTTGCGAACGCTTTTTTATATTGATTTACGGTAAACGCTTTGTCATAAGCAAAATCAATATAGCCTTGAACCATTCCCGTATCCAAACCTTTTTTGTGCATATAATCGATTATGCTGTCTAAATATTCCAACGGAATATCCGCATTGTTTGCTTTACCTTGAATTTCGTATACCATACCGCCATTCGTTCTTATGCCTACTACAGGTTCATAATTATCATATAGAATGTGAAAATCACCGCCTGATAGATATTCTTCAGCTTTTGTAGATTTTGTACACCATGTTCCGCTTGACAGCAATTGTAATTTTGCAACATTTGATTGAAAGTTTTCTAAATCATTTTCTTTTGAAGGTATTGAAACCCAGCCGTGTTTGAGATTTTCTCTGTCACCTACTAATTTATTTTGTAAATTTGTAACATATTCTTTTTTAAAATTAAAATTTTGCTTATTTTCTACCTCTTTAAATGTTTTTTGTAAAACTTCTTTATCTAAAGGTGGCGGTACATCATCTGTTTTATTTTTCAAACCGCCGAACAATGATGTCATTGCAACCAAGGCTGCGGCTTTTGTTGCATCTTTTGCATTATTAAAATATTCCATCCAGTTTTTAAATGAAGAATTTCTTTCAAAGGTAGCTCGGCTTGAACGTGCTTGAAGATTTCCGCTGAAAGTATCAGCGTTCAGCTTACTTCCTGCCCAATTTTGCAAATCAGACAATACGTTAAATTTTTCTATAGGTGCTTTGAATGTGTTCACACAAAATAAATCCAATCCTTTAAATTGAGATTTCTTCATCGCTCCGAAATTCGGAGCATTGTAGTTACCGTTCCAACCAACCTGATTCATAAAAAAAACACCTAAAATACACTACCTACATGTATATTAAGTGTTTTTTTTATAAAAAATTGCCTAATTCTTTCGGATTAAATTTGAAAAGCGTTATCCTTTATTAATGTTATTATTTTGCCGTCTTTTGTTTTACCCTCAACAACAACATTTGGTCCGCCAATCATAAAATCCGTATGAATATCTGAATAATTTACATTATGGTCTGCCAGATATTTCTTGCGGTCATCATAATTTTCAATATCCTTTGCTCCGTCACAGCATTCATCAAAGCCGCGTCCTATTGCAATGTGACAAGTAGCATTTTCATCTAACAATGTAGAATTAAACACTCTGCCCGTGTCGAAAATAGGCGAACCTGCTACAAGAGCAACTTCACCGAGCATATCCGCACCATCGGCAGATTTGATATGCTCGCGCCATAATTCTTGGTTTTTGTCCGCATATACTTCAACTGCTTTACCATTTTCAAAGCGAACTCTTATTCCCTCAACTAAATTTCCGTTCAAACTTAAAGGTAAAGTCGCACTTACCCAACCGTTTGTTCTGGTTTTATCAGGTGAAGAAAATACTTCTTCCGTCGGTGTATTTGCAATAAAAACAACACCGTCATCTGTTTCTTCTTCTGCAGCCCTAAATATTGCTGACTGAGTCAAGCCGACTTTTAAATCTGTTTTTCCGTCAGGTTTTTTAGTTATAGGGTCGACACTATAAAAATGAATTTCATCCAAATGCAAGTCGTTTACTTTTTGAGCAACAGAAGAAAGCTGCAGTGCATGTTCTTTTAAATGTCCGCTGCGATTAATTTTTTTTGCATCACCCGCAGCTATATCAAGCGCTTTCATATTATCCTCTATATCAGGATATGCACTTCTTACAGACATTGTTGTAGGTGCGTAAAGAATATTCCATTGACTTTCCGGCGCACTGTTTCTGATTGGAGACACAACAGAGCTTATCGCCTTTGATGACATAATCATTCTTTTCGGGTCAATATCACTCATTAATTCAGGGTCTTCACCATCCAAAAATAATGCTGCTTCCTTTTTATCCACACGTTCATGCCACATATCCGATATATATGACGGAACTTCTTTCAAATATTCCTCACGCGCATACTTTAATCTTGCTTTTCCTATAGGATTTCCGGGTTCTGTGTATGAAACTTCAATAGGACCTGCACCCTTTTTATAAGCATATTCTACAATTTTTAATACATTCGGTTCATGTTCTCTTTCGGCAACTATTCTTAACGGTTGACCTTTTTGCAAATTTAAAATTGTATCTGTAATTTCTTGAGGATTTAGCGCTGCCGCTAATTTTTTTTGAGTTTTTTCGGGGATACTAACTTTATTTCTGTCCTTTATTGCACGTATTTGAGTGTGATTTAGCCCTGCCTCCATATACGGATTTTTTTCATTGAAATCCAAATATGCAGCCCCTTTTTCTTTATAATAATCATCTTTTTTCTTTTTATAATCAAAATCCTTATCTGGCAAATATTGAGCTTTCAATTTTTCAAGTTCGGGCTCGCGCATTTTTACAACAAATTCACTTGCACCTCTTTTGTATGCTTCCTCTGCCAATATTCCGAGAAATGGCACTTGTGTCTTGTCTGCACTTACAACCAGCGGTTGACCCTCTTTCAATTTTACCTTGTTTTCCAGTAAATCAACAGCATAAGATTTAAGTTTTTTATCTATATCTTTCGGAGAAACTACACTTGCCATCATTGCCAAAGCCGCTGTAGCAGAAGCAGCAAGAAACGGAGTATTTTTCAATGTCATACTTGTTTTTTGTGCATCTGATATGATATTTGCTTTTATTATTTTGCCCGATGCAGACTTGTATATTGTTGTTTTAATAGGATTTACTTTTAAATTTCCCACTGCTCATACTCCTTAAAATATTTTATACTTATTTTTTAAGACTTCTTTTGAATGCCTTTTCTAATTTTTTAACTTCATCTGCAAGTTTTTTTGCTTCTATTTTATCTGTTTGAGCTTTTTCCATGGCTTTTGTAACATCAGAAGACATTATTTCCTTTATATGGACTGTATATGTTTCTATATGCCCTTTTAGTTTTGAAGCAAAGAGTTTTCCTTTTTCTGCAATATCAAATGCTGTCATATCTAAATTTGAACTGTTTTTGAAAGATGAAACTTTTATATTATAAGATTTTGCGGCATTTGTTATACCTTGATTTGTATAAACAGCCTTTTTTACAGCATTTGTTACATTTTTTGCAAATTTTAGGTTTCCAAAATTTTGAGCTTGATAATTGTTTGAAATTTGCATGATTTCTCCTTTTTTGATTGTATGTCACACACTTCAAAAACACTGAATTTTCAAATTTGACATGATTTAACAAAATTTTTAAATATCTTTACATTTATTGTTGAAAAATATGATTATTTTTCTTGACAGAAAAACATGTTATTAATAATATTAACTAATAAAATAATTATTATTTAGGATGTTATTTTTAAGTTAGATATCAACAAAAAGAGGTAGTTAAGATGAAGATTGATAAAGATACGATTTATATGATACGAGTGTATGCTGCTACAGCAACAATTGTATTTTCAGCATTGGCATTTTTGGGAATTTATTATCCGCTACCGTTTCTTAACATACAATTTGGACCTTTAATAGCAAAATTATTTGCAGGATTTTCCATTAAATATACGTTTCTGCTGTTTTTGGCAGTTACAGGCTTAACTTTAATATTCGGAAGAATATACTGCTCAACATTATGCCCATTGGGTATATTGCAAGAAATTTTTACATATCTTTCAAGAAAAAAAGTTGCTTTGAAAAACCATCCTCACAAATATTTTATTGCAGCACTTGTTTTTGGCTTTTTAATCGGCGGAAGTGCTCTATTTTTCAAATATATTGACCCTTTCACTATTTTTGGTACAATATTTTCTTTTTCTGTTTCCGGTTCTATTTTTTCAATTAGAACAATCGGTCTTTTGGCAGCAATTGCAATTTTTGCATTAGTAATTTTCAAAAAAAGATTTTTTTGTACCAATATTTGTCCTGTTGGTGCAATATTAGGTTTAATATCTAAATTTTCACTTTTAAAAATAAAAATTGACACAGATAAATGTGCCTCCTGCGGTATTTGCGAAAATGTTTGCCCTTCAGGATGCATTAGTGTAAAAGAAAAATCCGTAGATAATGAAACATGCATAAAATGTTTGAGATGCATGGATCAATGTAAAAAGGATGCAATCGGATATAAAACAGAAAAGCCTGAATTTAAACCGAAACGTAGAGATTTTATCATATCAGCATCAGTTTTTGCATTGTTCAGCGCTGCGGCTATAGCAGGAATGAAATTTGTGAAAGTAACAGGCAAGAAAATAAAAGAAATTATACTGCCTGCAGGTTCGGTTAATACTAACAGAATGGAAAATAAATGTTTAAATTGTAATTTATGTGTAGAAAATTGCCCTACAAAAATACTTGAAAAAGCAAATAACGAATTTGGCGCGGTTCACATAAATTATAACGGCGGTTCTTTCGGAGAAAAATATTGCGATTATGATTGCAAAAAATGCGGCGATGTGTGTCCAAGCGGAGCTATAAAGAGAATGAAATTAGAAAGAAAGCAAAGAACTCGTATCGCTATGGCAGTTTTGAACAGCGAAAAATGTACAACTTGCAGATTGTGTATCCAAAGATGTCCTACTTTTGCAATACATCAAGATGAAAACATGAAGGTTGTAATAGACAGCGATAAATGTATCGGCTGCGGTCAATGTAAAGCTTTCTGCAGGTTTGATGCGGTAGAGATATATCCTGTAAAAGAACAAATTGTTTTAGCAAAACTGGAGGATGAAAATAAATGACACCCGGATTTTCAGAAATATTATTAATACTGGTTGTAGTTCTTCTTCTTTTTGGAGGAAAAAGAATTCCCGAACTGGCTAAGGCACTGGGAAAGGCAAAATACGAATATACCAGAGCTAAAGAAATCTTAAAAAAAGAAACAGAATTAATAACCGATGCTGTAGATAAAGCAGCAGAAGAAGAAGCAAATAAAGAAGAAAATGCATAATTTAAAAAACAAAAAATCCCTGTTAATACCAACAGGGATTTTTGTGATATATTTTATCTATGTTTTTATTTGATAAATTAAACAATTTTATATTAAAAAATTTTTCTCCAATCCGATTTTTAATAAAAGTTCGGTTGGAATCTTGTACGCTCTGCCAGATAAATTGCAAAACATGTTACATGCGTTTGCAAAACTATGGAGGGGTAGGAAAAGGTTATTTAACTTTTGAAAATTTTAAAAAGTTTGTAGACAATACTCCTTACATAAAGCTTATAGATTTAGCAAATAACGGAGAAATTTTTCTCAATCCCGACTTAGAAAAAATAATAAAGTATGCAAAAGAAAAACATGTTCAACTTGAAGCAAGAGGCGGAGTTAATTTTAATACTGTTTCTGAAGATATCATGGAGTTGATGGTTAAATATAAATTTAAACATCTCACTATTGCAATAGACGGTGCAAGCCCTAAAACTTATGAAGCATACAGAGTAAACGGAAAATTTGATAAAGTTATAGACAACATAAAAAGATTAAACACAATTAAAAAGAAGTTTCATTCTCGTTATCCGAAATTACTGTGGCAATATGTAATAATGGAAGAAAATAAACATGAAATCGGACTTGCAAAAAAATTCGCAAAAGAACTGAATATGCGCATAAAGTTCAAGCTTGACTGGAACAGAAAAGCAAAACAAGCTCTTCCGCTAAAAGAAGATAACAAACCCGAGAGTATAATTAATGAAAATAATAATAGTGAGCCAATACCACAAAAAAATGTAAAAGCAGAAAATAAAACTATAAACAAAAAAGAAAAAACAAAAATATATAATAGAACAGATTATGAAAAAAAGAACAAAGTTCCTTACAAAGTTTCATCTTGCCAGCAAATGGTTTCATCACCTCAAATAAATTGGGATGGCAGGTTATTGGGCTGCTGCTGCAATTTCAAACATGATTTTGGAGTAAATGTTTTTGAAACAGGATTAGAAAACGCATTAAAATCTGATTTATACAAAAAAACTATGGATATTTTACAGGGTAAAATTCCCGATGACGGCACAACACCTTGTTCTAATTGCAGAAAATATAAATTTATGAAAGAAAATAATACATACGTGAAATTTAATGTAATCCAAAATTGGATATTCAGAAAAATTTATCAATTATTTTATTAATTTCAAAAATTTTTCATGTATAATATCTCTGAGGTATCTGTCAATGTTAAATGTGGAAAATGCAATAGATAGAATAAGAGAAATCATAGATGATGAAAATTCAAACCAATTAAAGGAGGTTTTGAATGATTATCACTCTGCTGACTTGGCAGATATTTTTCAGGACTTGAAGCCTGAGGAACGCCTACTTTGCTTTGAAAATATTGAAGAAGAAAAAGCCGCAGATATGATTGAATATCTCACTCCGCAGCTTCAAGTTGAAATTTTGGGGGATATTGATGAAGAACTCGCATCAAGAATTATTTCAAAATTACCTCATGACTCTGCTGCCGACGTTTTGGGCGATATGGAAGATGACGAATCTCAATCATATTTAGATAAATTGCCTCACAAATTCTCGGAAGAAGTAAGAGAACTTTTGACGTATAACGAAGATACAGCAGGTGGTATCATGACACCTGTTGTGATGACGGTTACAGACGATATGACAGTTGAAGAAGTTTTATCTTCAATAAGAGTTCAGGCTCAAAAAGACAATTTGGAATTATATTATGTTTATGTAGTGGATAAACAAAATCACCTTTTAGGTGTAGTTTCATTGAGAAAACTTTTAACTTCTCCTATTGAACAAAAAATTGAAGATATTATGATTACGGATATTGTAAGACTTCATGTTGATGATTATCAGGATTACATTGCCGATATTTTTATGAAATACCAATATAACGCATTACCTGTAATTGACCTTTACAATAGATTAAAAGGAATGATTACTTGGGATGACGTTCAAGATATCGTTGAAGAAGAAACAACAGAAGAGATTTATACATCATCAGGTATTTCAACGGATGTAGTAGACGAAGATGAAATATTGAAAGGTAATGTATTCAACGCCATAAGAGCAAGAACCCCATGGCTTTTTATAACACTTATGGGGGAATTCATTGCCGTTCAATTAGGAAATCATTATGAACCTACATTGCATGCTATTCCTATTGCAGCCATATTTATGCCACTACTTGCCGGTTTGGGAGGAAATATCGGTACTCAAAGTATCACTCTTATGGTAAGAGGTCTGTCTACGGGCGAAGTGACTCTAAATTCAGCATTCAAACATATTTTGAGAGAAACTTTTATCGGTTTGTCTATCGGAGCTTTTTTCGGTTTAATGGTAGCACTCGTAACTTGGGGCTGGCGTGCTAATATCTATTTGGGAATTGTTGTCGGATTATCTATGATGATAAATATGACAATGGCAACGGTAATAGGAACTTTCACTCCGTTTGCTCTTAAAAGTATGAAAGTTGACCCTGCAGTTGCATCTGGCCCTGTAATTGCAACGACTATTGATGTTATGGGATTGGCTGTTTATTTTATATTGGTTACAATGTTTTTATCAAAAATTTTATAAGGAGAAAAAATGGTTGAAGTAAGACCTTTGAATGCGATTTTATATAATCAGGAAAAAGTAAAAATGGAAGATGTTATCGCACCTCCTTATGATGTTATACTTGATGATTATCAGGAGGAATTATACAAAAGAAGCCTGTATAATATTGTAAGACTCATTCTTGCAAAGGGTTCTTCGGATTTAAAAGATGAAAATAACAGATACAATCAGGCAGCAAAAGATTTCAAAAAATGGCTTGATGAAAAAATCTTGGTAAGTTGTGAAAAGCCTTGTATTTTATATTTAATACAAAATTATGAAAAAAACGGGAAAAAAATTTCAAGAAAAGGTTTTATTGCAAGAAACAGAATTGAAGATTTTTCGACAAAAAAAATTCTCCCGCACGAATATACAATGGGCGGACCTAAAGCCGACAGATTAAACTTGGTAAAAGCTTGCAAAGCATTCTTTTCTCAAATTTTTATGGTTTATTCTGACCCTGAAAAAATAATAGAAAACAGCATAGATTATTCTCAAAAGCCTTTCATTGATGTTACGGATGATTTAGGAGTACAAAATATAGTTTATAAAATAGAAGATGAAAAAACTATTTCCTTGATTCAAGATGTTATGAAAGATAAAACCTTACTTATCGCAGACGGTCATCACAGATATGAAACCTCAATGAACTACAGAGATTTTATAAATTCAAATGATGAAAACCATCCGTCTAAATTTGTTATGAGCTACTTCACAAACCTTGAGGACGACCTTTTAATATTTCCTACTCACAGAATTATTACCAAAAGGATTGAACCTTATGATTTGCTGGAAAAAGTAAAAAAATATTTTGCTATAGAAGACATAACATTTGACGGTCAAAATAAACAAGAAAAAAAAGCCTATTTCTTGCAAAAAATAGAAGATGAGTCTAAAAAGCAAATCTCAATGGGACTTTATATGAAAAACGTAAACAAATTTTATCTGCTTAAATTAAAAGAAAATGTAGATAAAATTTTAGATGAATACAATGTTCCTGATGTATTAAAAACTCTTGATTTAACAGTCTTGCATAAAGTTTTGATTACGAAAGAATTTGGTTACACAGAAGAAGAACAAATGGCGCAAAAAGGAATTTTGTACATAAAACAAGAAGCCGAAGCATTTGATATGATAGATTCAGGCAAAGCCGAAGCTTCATTTATTATGGCATATCCAAAAATTCAGGATATAAAAAGAATTTCCGAAGCAGGATACAGAATGCCTCAAAAATCTACATATTTCTATCCGAAACTTTTATCGGGGATTGTCATAAATCCGTTAGATTAAACTAAATATTTCAAAATAGTAATATATTTGTCCTAATTTGAAAATTACGGTATTTTATAAATATACATTTATTAAATATGGGGAGTGTAATGAAATCCGATAAAATTGTCATAGTTGATGATGACAAAATTGTCACATCCGCTTTAAAAACTCTATTAAAACTAGAGGGTTTTTCCGGTGCTCAATATTTCAATTCTCCTAAAGAAGCTTTAGAATATTTAAAAATAGAACAGCCTGATTTAATTTTATCTGATTTTATGATGCCCGAAATGAACGGTTTTGAGTTTCTTTCAGAAGCAAAAAAACTTTATCCAGAAGTCAGCATGATTTTACTAACGGGATATGCCGACAAAGAAAATGCTATCAAAGCCATAAACGAAATAGGATTATATAAATATATAGAAAAACCTTGGGATAATGATGATTTAATTTTAAATATTAAAAACGGTATTGAAAGAAGCTATCTGCTCAGTCAATTGAGAGAAAAAATTGAACAGTTGGAAATTGCCAACTCCGAACTGGATAAATATTCAAAAAATTTGGAGGAAATTGTTGCACAAAGAACAGCAGATTTGGCAGAAACGAATTCTAAATTGGCAGGAATTATTAACTATTGCGCTGACGGCATAATAATTATTGACGAAAAAGGTCATATCAAACAAGCTAATCCCTCTTGCGAAAATATGGTCGGTTTGTCTGAAGACAATCTAAAAAAAATGTCTTTTTCCAACATAGTAAATTGTAAAGATAAATCTGATTTTAAAAATGCCTTAAAAGAAAATAATGAAATATTTTTACGAGATTGCTATGTACTTAATTCTTTGAGAGATAAAAAAATTCCTGTTGAAATAAGTTTTGCACCTATTGAAACAGCAGAAAAAGTTTTTGTCGGAGTAATTAGGGACATAAGAGCTCAAAAAGAAATGGAAAGATTACGCGATGATTTTATTGCGACATTAGCACATGATTTAAGGACACCGCTTCTTGCTGCCATACAAACCTTGAAATATTTTTTGAACGGGTCAATAGGCGAACTCGACGACAAACAAAAAATATATCTTTCAACAATGCAAAAAAGCAACGAGGATATGCTTGGTCTGGTAAATGCATTACTGGAAGTTTATAAATATGAATCGGGCAAATTGAATTTGTGTAAGACCAATTTCTCTTTTAAAGATTTGGTATTCCAAGTATATAAAGAGCTTGAACCTTTAGCATCAAATAAAGATATAGAATTTTCCATAGAAAATGCAGATAACTTAGAAACATTGCAAATAAATGCAGACAGAACCGAAATAAGACGCGTAATAATGAACTTATGCGGAAATGCAATAAATTACACAAACAATGGCGGAAAGGTAAATATAGATATCAAAAAAGAAGCTAAAGATATTATCTTTTCAGTTATTGATAACGGAAACGGAATTCCTAAAGAAGATATTCCTAATATGTTTAAAAGATTTTCGCAAGGCACAAATAAAAAACGTTCAACCGGAACAGGTTTGGGACTATATTTATCAAGACAGATAATTGAAGCTCATGGCGGTAAAATATGGCTTGAAAGTAAAGTAGATAAAGGCAGCAGCTTTTCATTTATATTAACTGATGCAATAGTTGAAGATAAAAAAGAATTGAAGGTATAAGATGACAGAAATTAGAGTGTTGTTAGTTGAAGACCATGTTATGACAAGAATGGGACTTTCACTTGTATTAGGACAGGCAGACGGAATAAAATTGATAGCAGAAGCCGAGGACGGTTTATCTGGTGTTGAAAAAGCAAAAGAACTCTTGCCTGATGTAATATTAATGGATATCGGTTTACCTATCATTGATGGAATTGAAGCAACAAGAAGAATAAAAGAATTCAATCCTGATGCAAAAATTCTTATTTTTACTTCGCGCGACGGAGAAGATGATGTTTTTGCAAGCTTCAAAGCCGGTGCCGACGGATACATTATGAAAGGTGCAAACCCTGAACAAACAACAAGCGCAATAAAAGCCGTAAACGAAGGAACCGCTTGGATTGACCCTAATATTGCAAAAATGGTTTTATCAAGTATACAAAAAGATTCAAGAGAGAATTTCTCTCATTCTCAAGATACAGATATTTGTAAAAATTCAAAAAATATATACGGACTTACGGAAAGAGAACTTGAAGTTTTGGCTCTTATCGTTGAGGGCTTATCTAATCCTGAAATAGCGGAAAGGTTGGTTATAACAAAAGCAACAGCAAAAGCCCATGTACATAGTATATTGCAAAAGCTTTATGTTGATGACAGAACAAAAGCCGCAATTATGGCTATGAAAGAGGGTTTAGTATAAATATGCTTTGGATTTCTATATGCATGTGGTTCGGCAGTCTGAAAATGCATTTGAACCCGTTCAAAAATATTACTAAGAAACCAAAAGTTTATACCGAAAAAGCCCTATATAAAAATGAACAAAAAGCTTTTAGAAAAGAAGAAAAATTTAAATACAAATACAGTCTTATGCCCGAATCAGGATATATGACACTTGACGAGTACAGAGATAAATCAAAAGAAATACCTAATTCTGATAGAGTCATAACAGAATATGAACCGCCAAATGACATAAAAATGGAATATGTTCCACAGCCTAAATATAAATTAGCAAGGTATAATTCTCCACCGGGTTCACCTGAATTAAAAATGAGTACAAAATTAAAATTTGACAGGAAATTTGTATGCCCGGGCATTGTATCTCCTCAAAAAGATATAATAGCATATCCTGTGGTATTTTATTATGCAGATAATCAATGCAGCGCAGGAGAAATTTTTGTTATTCCGTTGGACAAAACTCTTCCTGCAGTAAAAAGGGTGATGATGGCAAATATGATTAAGCAATACCCTGACCCTATTTTATCAACAGAAAAAGATATTTCCGAAAAATTTATACTCAGAACACTTACACCCGTTGATTTTTCTAAAGACGGAACTTTACTTGTCGCAAAAGAAAAGATAGGAAATATAAATGACGGAATATGGCAAACGAACCTATTGGTATATAATTTCAGAACACAAAAGTCAATTCAACTGCCTGAAGTAAGAGAAGCGATAAAATATTACTGGATGAACCATAAAAATATAATGCTTGACGAAAAACGCTGGGATATATATCCTATGGGTTTTTTGGAGGGAGGAGAAGATATTGTTGTTACTGCATACGGTTACACAGGGCATGCACCTAAATTTTTAGGTACTTGGAGTACAGATTTGACAGGAGAAAATGTCAGACTCCTATCCATAGATTCTGTTGATGTAAAAATTGAAGAAAACGGACTTAAGTTGGTTCAAGACGGTTTTATTGACCCTGCTATCGTACATAATCAATCAATTGCTAAAAGAAAACAAGCTTTAAAAAACAAAAAAGCAAGAAAAAAAGCAGAATTAGCAAGCAAAAAACTTAAACAAAAAGAATACAGGAAAAAAATAAAACAAATGAAAAAAGAAGAAAGAGAGCACCTGAAAACTATGCCT
>JAEEGL017391796.1_pt1 | contig 15390 bp, 13 predicted proteins | sample 9134231 | NCBI WGS metagenome assembly JAEEGL01 (sample SAMN16246548, study PRJNA631951) | gut metagenome | biome: gut microbiome; feature: rumen; material: fiber-attached | host: Bos | place: Iran: Karaj | collected 2018-10 | reverse complement strand
GGATTTTTTTCGGTAACATTTGTAATTTCGCTGTCTATTAAACATTTTGCCGCTTCGGCGTCAAAATTATCTTCCATATTTGATTGCTGTTCCGTATGTTGTTACACAAACTTTTGGAAAACTTTTTGTTCCGATTGGGTCTAACATTACAGTATCAATTTTTACGTTGATAATTGCATTTGCGTGTTTTTTAGCTGCCTCTTCTCTCATTCTGAGCAGTGCTTCTCTTCTTCCTCTGTCGAGAACGGATTCATAGGCGGATACGTTACCGCCGAAGAGGTTTTTTAAGCCGGCAAGGAAGGCTTTAAAATAATCACAGCCGATGACAACAGATGAAGAAACCAAATAGCTTTCTTTTATTTTGGGGCTGTATGCGAAGCTTTTTCCAAAAGTTACGTAAGGTGACTTGTATAGTTTTATTTCTCGTTCTTTAATTTTTTTATAGTGATTTTTTTCAATTATATTGCCTGTTATATAGCAGATAACGAGGCCGGCAAATATTACTATTAAATCAAGCATACTATACCTAATTTTCTATTTCTTCGATTTTTACTGCTGTACCATAAGCATATACTTCTGAAGCGCCGACTGTAATTGCAGATGTCGCATATCTGACGTTGATGATTGCATTTGCACCCATTTTTTCTGCAAGGGCAATCATTCTTTGAGTGGCTTCTTTTCTGGATTCATTCATAAGTTCCGTATAGCCTTTAATTTCTCCTCCGAAGAAGTTCTTAACTCCTGCCATTATATCTTTTCCGGCGTGTTTTGCTCTGACGGTACTTCCGGAAACCAAGCCCATGTGGGCTATAATTCTTGTACCGGGAATATTTTCAATGTTAGTCAGTATCATTTGCAATCCTTCCAAATCTTTTTATTATTCATAATAATTATAGTATTTGAAGTCTTATGGCTCAATACGATGAATAGATGAAAAGGATAAGTGTAAAATGAACAATAATATTATTGAGCCGATTTATCCTACTGAAATGCTTTTAATCCGGAGAAATAATATCAAGTGTTAATTTGACAATTATTTTCTTTTGAAATAAACGCTGTTTTATAATATAATAATGTTATTCGGTCGGGCATGGTTGACCATTTGAATAATGAAAGGGGTTAGATGTGAATAATACAGTCGTTGTCGGTGCTCAATGGGGCGATGAAGGAAAGGCTAAAATCACAGATTTATTGGCTGAAGATGCCGATATAATAATCAGATATCAAGGTGGGTGCAACGCAGGGCATACTGTTGTTGTAAACGGTGAAACTTATAAATTTCATATAATTCCTTCGGGAGTTCTCTATAAAGATAAAATTTGTTTTGTCGGAGCAGGAACTGTTATTCACCCTGAATCTTTCAGAAAAGAAATGCAGGAACTTTTGGACCGAGGCGTTTCTCTTTCATCTTTAAAAATAAGTCCGCTTGCTTCCGTAACTCTGCCCTATCACATTGATATTGACGGTATTTCAGAAAGTTCAGGGAAAACAAACAAAATCGGAACGACAAAGAAAGGTATAGGACCTACTTATTCCGATAAAATCGGACGTTACGGAATAAAAATTCAGGACTTATATGACGAAGAATTTTTATCAAAAAGACTTGATGACATTCTTCCTTTAAAAAATGCCGCACTTGAACACGTTTTCAATTCAAAGACATATTCAAAAGAAGAAATGCTCAATTATTGTAGAGAGTATGCGGAATTATTCCGTCCTTATGTTTGCGATAACTGGGTTAAAATTCTTTCTGATGCACTCAAAGAGGATAAAAAAATTTTGTTTGAGGGTGCTCAGGGAATTATGCTTGATATTGATTATGGTACATATCCTTATGTAACAAGTTCAAATCCGATAGGCGGGGGTGCTGCAACGGGAAGCGGTGTCGGGCCGACAAACATTAAAAATGTCATAGGGGTTACAAAAGCTTATGTAACAAGAGTTGGCGAAGGTCCGTTTTTAACGGAACTCCTTGATGAAACAGGGGAAAGAATGAGAAATATCGGCGGAGAGTTTGGAACAACGACAGGCCGTCCGAGAAGATGCGGTTGGTTTGATGCTGTGCTTTCAAGATATTGTGTTCTTGTCGGTGGGTTAACCCAGATGGCTATCACTAAAATTGATGTATTGAATGATTTTGACGAGCTCAAAATCTGTGTTGCATATAAAGACAAGAGGAACGGCAGAATTTATGAGGACTATCCTACAAACATCAATCTGCATAACTATCTTGAACCTGTTTATATCACAATGCCGGGCTGGAAAGAGGATTTAAATGGTGTAAAAGATTTATCTCAGCTTCCGGAAAAAGCAAAAAGTTATCTTAAGAAACTTGAGGAACTTGTCGGAATCCCTATATCAATTGTATCTATAGGACCTGACAGAGAGCAGACTTTGATGAAAGAAAACCCATTTAAAACAAAAGTATTGATATAAAAAATTCCTCATAGTAATATAAAAGTTAAGAACAGGAGAAAAATTATGAACCAGATTATAAAGATAGCATGGGAATTAAACGAAAATTCCGAAAATCGTTATCAATTGGTATATGAACTTGCAGAACTTGCTAAAAAGCTTGTTGATGAAAACCAATCAAAGAAAACACACGACGAATTTGGATTTGACGAAGTCGGATTTGATTCTTCAATCAAGAAAGAAAATCCCGTTGAGCACGCTATTATGGTCAAAGCATCAGAAAGTGATGACAGCGGTTTAGTCGGTTAATAACTAACAAATTTATACAATAAAAACTCCCTCAATGTCAGGGAGTTTTTATTTGCGGTTTATTTGTATTTTGTTATGCCATTAAAGCATTTACAGCTTTAGTTAATCTTGATTTTTTTCTTGCAGCTGTATTTTTGTGCAAAATACCTTTTGAAACAGCTTTGTCACAAAGCTTATAAGCTTCGCTCATTGCTGATTTTACACCGTCTTGATCTTTGGCGTGTGCGCAGGAAAGAACTTTTTTAAGGGCAGTTTTAATAGATGATCTGAAAGCTACGTTTTTTTCGTAGTTTCTTTGTGCTGTTAAAATTCTTTTCTTTGCTGATTTAATGTTTGCCATTTTGATTTTTCCTTTCTAATTACAGATGTATTTTTATCTGCTTTCGAGGATTGTGTGAGTACAATTATTATATAGTTTAAAAGTCTTTTGTAAAGAAAAATGTTAAATTTATTTAAGAATTTAGTGATTTATACCCATGATAAGGCAACTTTTTATATTTTGACGTTATAATTATTCGGAAGATTTTAAAACAATATACTATGAACGTAAATATAATTTCATCGATAGATAGACTAAGAAAGCCGATAACATACCTCTCAAATCCAAGCAAGTTGCTTCCTGTAATATTACTCGAAACAACGGTAACGGGCGGACGCTCTTTGCAGGCATATAAAAGAGGTGGTAAAACAGAACTCAGAGAACGTTTCACTGAGGATGCTGTTTCGGCTGTTTTTTGGCTTGGTGGTGCTACTGCACTTAATAAATTAGGTGATAAAATCGGTGAACAGTTCTTTAATATTCCCAAAAACTTTGACGGTGGCGCTGATGCACTCAGAACACCTATCAAAAATACTGCAAAAGCGGTATTAGAAAAAGCTAATGAGGTTGCAACTCCTGAAAATCTCAAGAGTATGGAAAAGAAATTAGCTGCGTTTAAGTTCTCAAAAATCGCATTGAGTACATTGCTTTCAACGGCATTTGTCGGGTTTGTCCTTCCAAAACTCAATCATGCATTAACTCGCAGAATGATTGAAAAAGAGAATATTAAAAAATCACACCAAATTTCAATTACAACTCAAAGTCAGCCGATTATTCATGTTCCAATGAGTTCAAAACTTTCAAAACCTTCCTTCAAAGGAGTTAACCCGACGAAGTTGGCTAATTTGGCTCATAATCTTGAAAATCATGCTATATTTAAGCTTGCAAGTTCTGACGTTGGTATTTTGACAGGACGTACACTTAACGCAAGAAATGAAGATGACAGACGTGAAGTTCTGTTTAGAGACATAACTTCAAGTTATTTCTATACAATTAGTCCGATTGTAACACGTAAGATTTTGACAAAGGTAGTTCCTAACGGAAAATTGGCAACTGTTAATTCTGATACCGCACAGTCAGTTCTGGGCGAATTCAGAAGAGTATTACAGGAAAACGGCGGAAAGATTAGTGCCGATAAATTCAAAGATTTGATGTTAGGCACACTTGATGGCGCTAAGAAAGCTGCTATTGATGCACTTCCATTCTCAAAAGACGGTGTAATTTCACTTGATGCACTCAGAGGTGCAGTCAAGGATTCAGATGTCATTGCAAGAGCAACTCAGATGGCAGGTCTTCAGCCCAAACACGCAGAACTCGGAGAAGTTTTGACAAGAAGACAGGTTGAAGATGTATTCAGAAACGGTGCAATCACAGACTTCGGTTCTATGTTCAGAATGCACAAAGCACAATTTGGTGCAGCTCTGACAGACGGGACAAAGTTTGTTCCGATGAAGCACGTTAATAAGTTCAGAGATTCTATTACAACATTTGTTGAAGAAACTGTTAAATGTGCAAAAGACGGTCAAATAACAGAGGAAGTTTTGAAGAAGGTTGACAGAAAGAATCTTATAAGAACAGGTGCTTTCTGGGCAGCAGGCTTCTTTGTTTCGGCTTTGTTCTTATCAACAATCATTCCTAAAGTACAGTATTGGCTGACAGAAAAGAGAACAGGTAAGAACGAATTCCCCGGACTTCACGATAAAAAACTCCATACACAGGCATAAATGATAAATTAATATAGTATATTGTTAGGGATTTGAGCAAAGCTTAAATCCCTCTTTTTTACTGAAAAAATAACGTATAAAAAAAGAGGTATGTTTTTTAATTATACCTCTTTTTTTATTAATGTTTATTTATTGTTTATTCTTGAATAGGTTCTGATTCAACGGGATTTCCTTCTTTATCAAATGCCTGTTCAGTGAATGTACCGTCAGCCTTATAGGTACGGATTACTTTTGGGGTTTTGCCATCTTCATAAAACCATTCAATTTTGGTTACTGCATTATTTTCTTCTGTTCTTCTGCAGGTTTTATTTCCTTCTTGGTCATACCAGATTTTTTCCACTTTACCGTCAGTGTAGGTTGAAATTGAACTGTGATGTTCTTCACTGTCACCTTCGTAGAAGTATTTAGTTGTTTTTATGACAGAGCCGTCTTGTGCAAAATCGACTGAATCGAGCCAACGACCGACTTTATCCATTGTCAATTTTTCTTTGTGTCCGTCAGCATAGTAATATTCTATAATGTTCGTTGTTTCACCGTCTTCAAAAAACCATTTTGTTTTTGTTTTCTTTCCGTCTTCACTATATACTGAGCAGGTTGCAATTTCGCTGTCGTTATACCAAGTCTCTATTTTTTTGTTTGTGTCATAAGTTGTTATTGTTCTTGAATATTTTTTTGAATCACCTTCATAGTAATAGTATGTAACTTCTTCACTTGTTCTCTTATCAGGTTTTGTGACGTCTGAAAGAATTAGTCTGCCTGTTTTATCACAAACGAATCTTGCTAAGCCACCATTGTCAAGAGGAATGTGAGTTAGTCTTGGGGTTTCACCGTCTTCAAAATACCAGTCAATTTGAGAAACTCTGCCGTCTTTTTCAAACTGTGTGCATTCAAGAGTACCGTCTTCTGTGAACCATTCTCTTGTTGCACTGCGGTCTTCATAAATAGTTCGGATAGAGTCAAGTTTATCTGAGCCTTCTTTATAATGATATCTGCTTAATGAAGTCAGAGTTTTATTGTCTTCTTTTAATTCTGCAACGACTTTGACAGTACCGTTTTTGCGGTATTTAATATATCTGTGTTTGCCGTCAGGTAAATCAATGAATGACTCTTTCGGCATTTCCCCTTCTTTGTCGTAGAAAAGTGTATAAGTGTCTGTTCCGTCAGGTTCGATTGCCTGGACACTCTTTACGGAGCCTTCTTCATTGTATCTTGTATAAAAAACAGTTCCTGTTTCTTTATCTCTTATTATAAGACATTTAATTCCAGAGCTATATGGAAAAGGAATTATTTCTATTTCTTGTGTAGATTCTTTCTCAGCTTTGGGTGTTCCTTCTGCTGTTGCGGTTTCTCCTGCTTTTTTAACTTCTTCTGCTTTTGGTGCTTCAGTTTTTGCAGGCTCTGTTACGGGAGCTTCTGCTTTCGGAGCTTCTGCAGGTTTTACATCTGCTGCTGCAGCAGGTGCTTGCGGTTTCTTTGATTCTGCAGTTTCGATTTTATCCAGTTTAGCCTGAATTTTTTCAGCTTTCTTTTGAAGTCTTTCTTCCTTTTTTTGCTGATGTTTTGTTACAGCTTCTTCTTTTTTTGCTTTAAATTTGTCTGATAATTTTTGGAAAAATCCTAAGCCTCCAAAGCTGACTGAAGCTTGATTATATGAACTCAGAGCATTCATTCCGCTGTGTTTATATATGGTTGCAGTAGGAATTGAGTTTAAAACCTGCTTTGCAGGTATAGATTTTTTGCGGTCATAATAACTGACTGTGTTTCGGATAGAATTAATTTGATTCATGTGTAAAATTACCTTTTTGCTTTTACTTTTATAACTGCTCTAAATATTTTTTGTGCTATTTTTTCTATAATTATTAAGTATATTTAACAAAAAAGTGCAAGAAAAAATGGATTTATCTGTTATGCCATAATCATATTTTTTGTTTCTTTTTATTATTTCTTTTTATATACAAAAAACGAAGTACCATCTTTACTTATAAATTTTTTATAGAGATTATATTGGTCTAATGTTGTTTGATAAAAATTTTTACCCCAAGTTTTGGTGAAAATATTATTATTATATTCGGGTAAATCGTCGCTTTTACCCCAATTTTCGGTGGGAATATCACTATTATATTCCGGATAGTTGTAGTCTTGAAAAATGACATATTCAAATTGTTCTTTTAAAAATAAGTATATAATATAATCTTCTCCAAGTGCCATATAATTTGGTTGAATTAAATGAAAAAGATAGCCGTTTGTTTGCCTGTTTGTCAAATAATTGATAAATACACCCTCAGGTAAAATTAAAATTTTGTCTGTTGGGGAAGTTTCTTTTTCTATAAAATTCAATAATTTTCTTGAAATATCATAATCCTCTGATACTAATTTAAAAGTACCTTTTTCGGTGTTAATAGGTCTATAGGCAATAATTGGGTTATAAATGAAACAAAAATAATAATTTAAACAGATAATAATTGATAAAATAATATTAACTAAATATTTTATTCTGATATTAGTAAATAAAAAAACCACAAAGTTCATAAACAGAAAATGGAAGAAAAACGGGCCATACCAGTCAAAAATATTTACATAAAGAATTGATTTGAATGCTAAAAGAATGCAGGCAATATTTAATAAAATATATTTAAAAGAATTCTTTTTCAATATGTTTATAATCAGAATGATTATATTAACATATCCTAATAATACATAAAGATTTTCAAATTTGATTTGAATTAATTTTAAAAATAATATTTTGCTTGGTATAAGTCCTGCATATTGATAGAAATAATGCATTGATTTTATGTATTTGGAAATATAGCTTAATGCAAATGAAATATCTGCGAGAGTACATTTTTGCATTAAAAGAATTATAATAGACAACAGGGGAAACAGACATATAATGCAAAATGATTTGAAATATATTTTTAGGGGATTTTTATTATGGAGTAATGCAATTAGAATAACGATACCAAACAATAGAAAATCATATTTACAGCAAATTGAAAAGCTGTATAGAAATAGGGAATAATAAAGATATTTTTCTTTTTCATCAACAGAATATTTTAATATAAAATATAGTGCCCACATAATAGATGAAAGTGAATAGAAAAATGAATATGAATAAGGAAGATGCCAATTAAAAACAGATGGGGCAAATACGCAGGAAATGAGAATAACAAGGGAACTGAGGAAAGCTGTATACTTATTAACATATATTGTCATTATTTTATAAATTGAAGATAATATTAAAGCCGAAAGTATATATGAAATCACAATGAAAGTAACAAGTGAATCATTGAATAATTTTATAATCAGCGCATTTAAAAAGTATCCCATTGGAGGGAAAATATTGAATATGTCTCTATATAATACACTGCCTTTTGCAACTTCCGAACTGATAAATGTTTCTCTGCCGATATCACTAAAGATAACTATAACATTATTTCCAAAAAGGCAATAAAGTATTGTCAGCAAAATTATTAGCAGAAATAAATATATTATGTCGCTTTGTTTTGTTAGTTTATTTATTATCAATATTTAATTCTCCAGCTATTATAATATTGTAATATCTTATGATTAACTATCTTCCTCTATATTGAGTGTTTTTGCAAATTTTTTATTAATATATTTTCTTATTATAAAGTGAGCAACAAAAAATGAGCATAAAAAAGAGCCCTTTGGAGCTCTTTCTTTATACTAATAAAATGAGTTTGACTCTGTTTATTATTGCTTTTCTTCTCTATAAACCGAAGTTAATCTTGAATCTTCTAAGAAGTCCAAAACTTCAAAAGGTTGCATTTCTTTTTTTTGAAGCATACCTTTCCCATCTCTGAATGTGACTCTATAGTTGCCGTTATCAAGTTGTTTAATTGCTCCGCCGAATATACTTCTGTTTGTAATTAATTCTATTTCTGACATATTCTGGGTTATTGCTTTTGCACCATATCTAATAGGTATGGAAGTTACGGTATAAGTTCCGTCTTCATTTGATGAAATTTTATGCGCACTTCCGCCTTCTCTAAGTTCTTTTAATAATACGCTGCCATCTCTTAAATGAACGCCGCTGTCTAACAATGATTTTAGTTTGTTATCAACTTCTTCCGGAGTCAGAATATCGTTTTCTAAGGGTGCGGATTCATCACATTCTAAAGGAAAACTTTCATCAACTTCGGCCCTGTGTATATTTGAATAATACGACGATATTAAATTTGAATTAACCGAAGGCAATTCATCCGATAGTTTTTTCATAAAAGATTCATAAGACATAAATTGTCCGTTAATTTTCCCGTTTTTGTCGGGCTTGGCACCTTTTTCTGCAACAAAAACACCTGTTACGGACTTATTTCCATCAGTAATGTTATATTTTTTTGCAATATAAGTTTTGCCGTCTTTTTTACTCGTATATTGAATGGTATCAAAATTATCCGCTCCGTTCCTTTTTGGTGTTTCACCAACAGGTTTATTTTTACTGTGAATATTTAAACCTTCAAAATTTCCACCCATTCCTTCAATGTTCATATCTTTCTCCTCACATAAGTAAATATATTTATATAAAAACAATTTTTACTTTAATAATTTTGCAAAATAAAATAATTTAGAAATAAAAGTTAATATCTGGTATTTCTTTTCTATTATTTAAAATTAGAGTGAAAAAGTTAATATGTTGAACTAAAGTCCACCGATAAAAAAAGGTAAACAAAAACCCACCCTACATACTCTGATTTATAACAAAACACTTGACCGAAACATGTTTGGATGTTATGTTAAAAGCATCGATTTTTAAAATAAGGGCTTGTGGCGCAGCGGTAGCGCAGAGGACTCATAATCCTTTGGTCGTAGGTTCGAATCCTACCGGGCCCATTTTTTAATGCTTACTTATAGTAATTTTTACTTTTAACCTAATATTTCTCATAGAGATTTTTGACCAAAACTAGCAAAAAACTTTATTTCATGTTTTAAAGCATGTGAGAGAAAACAAAAAAATCGGGCATGGTAATTAGGTCAGTTAGTATGAATACTTTGGGCTGCTTTAAGCAAGGCATGGTGTCCTTGTCTAAGCCCATGCAAAAAAATAAATCCGGGATTTCCTTTTCCGGAAACAGCCAATATGACGTTAATTCAAGACGTGCAAGAGTCGATTACGGGGATGACCTTTATGCTGGTGTGAACAAATATTTTGGAGTCAGAAATGCTGTTTTTAGAACACGAGCAAATGCAGAGTATGCAAACCTAAGAGGCAAAGATCTTACTAATTATTGCTTTTCAAAAAGTAATTTCTATAAAGCTGATTTGAGTTCAACAATCCTTGATTATGCGAACTTCTCTGACTGCAATCTCTGGGGTTCAACTTTTGAGGATGCCAAAACAGATAACACTATTTTTAACCATGCCAATTTGTGTGATACGAAATTTAACCGTGCAAAATTCGGTGCAAATACCTCTATGCTCGGTGTAAATATTATGGGTGCTGATTTTAGAGATACCGATATGTCAAATGTTGATTTAACTAATGCAATCTATAATGAATCAACACTTTTCCCCGAAAATATGCCCCAAAACAAGTTTGAAAATATGATTTTGCTCAAAGACGGTGCTGATTTTTCTCTACCTCGAAAGCCTGTTTATGGTGATGATGATTATGCCGAAAAGCGCAAACGTTTTGAATATGCAAAAATCAGATATCTGAGTGTTCAGGATGTCAATTTTGAAAATAATTCTCTAAAACGAATTGATTTCAAAAGAAGCAGACTATCAAACTGCAACTTTAAAAATACTGAAATTTCGAGGGGATATTTAAAAGGAATTATTGCTCAAAATTGTGATTTTTCTGATGCAAAACTGAAACAGGTCAATTTTGATGAAGCGGAATTTACCGATGTTAATATGTCAAAAGCCAATTTAAGAGGTGCGATTTTGACTTATAAATCTGCTTCTAATCTTAATTTAGAAGGTGCTGTTTATGACCAGTACACAAAATTTAATGAGGGGTTCAATCCTAAAAAACATGGTATGATATATCAAGAGTCTGATCCTGCTATGTATAATGCCGGCCTGCTTAGAAGGAGGTCAAATGATTAGTAAAATAAACGGATTTAATAATCACTTCAAACCCTCGTTTGGTCTTGGGAAGGTTGAGTTGTATTCCGATTTTGACCATACTTATTGCCCTATAAGCCATGCCGATATACACTTTTCAACCCCCGATACAAAACCTGAATTTGTGCAATACTGCGACAGTTTCCAAAAGTTCTTTGACAACACAAAAGATGGTCTGCATTTCCATATTACAACAGGAAGAACATTCGGAGAATATCAGACAGTTTCTACTCTCATCAAAAATCAGGGATTTAAACTTCCTTTGCCAGATTCATTTATAGCGAAAAACGGAAGTGACGAATATATAAAAACAGGTAGTGATTCTGATTTCTATGAAAGAAAGGTTTTCCCGTTCAGCTATGATGTTACAAATCAAGAAAAAGAAGCTGATATCAAAGCAAGAACAGGTTGGGACGGAGAAAAAATAAAATCAAAATTAAAAGAACTGTTAAAAAAATACAATTTCAGAATAGTCGAAGCCGATTCGGAAAACGGTGTCAAAGACTATGGTGATAAGTCTTTATTCTTTAATGGCGGTCTGCCTGATGAAAGAAATATAACCTATCAAGGAACAGACAAGCCTGAATGGGTTGTAGGTCTGCGAAATGACGGACATTGCAAAATCTTTATCAGCTATCCTCCTGATATGAAAACAACACCCGAGCGAAAAGCTGTGCTAAAAGACATTCAAAAACAAGTTGATGTTTTGGATTTTAAACATTTCAGAAGCGTAACTCAGGATAAAAAAGGAAAACAAAGAATTAATGAAATTCTTGAACCTTTTGTTGATGGTGTTGGTGATTCTAAACATGGTTTGACAAAGCTCTATGATACGAAAGAAGCTGTTAAGAAAGCCAAAATGGATAATGATTTGGTGATTGCAGCAGGTGATGACGATAATGATTTTCTTATGCTCAATCCTCTGAATTATATTACTCCTTCAGAGGAAGCATTAAAAGATGAATTGTTTTCGGATTGGGGAAAAGTCAAAAATCATCCAGCCGAGTTAGTTGAAAAACTCGACGAAAATAACCCTGCACACAAGGAAATTATAGATGCTGTTAATGATTTGCCGTTTGTCGGAATAATTGTTAAAACAAACAGAAATAATGAAATAGTAAAAGAACTTTCCTCGGCTTTCGGGGAAAAAAGCAAAATGAATAAAATTATAACGGTTGAAACAGCTCAGCTCGAAAATGGAATAAAACAGGCTGTTAAGCTTTATTCTTCTCAAAATCCCGAATATCGGACAAAATTAAATTCGGATGTAGAGAAAGAAATTTACGGTGAAAAGAAGGCTGAAAAAACTTTCGAAAATACATTTGATGAAGAAGACAAAAAAAATAAAAAAAAAGGTAGTGCCGGACCGATAGCAACAGCGCTTGCATTTGCTATAATAGGGGTAACATTTTTAATCAATAAAGTCAGAGAGAAAAAACAGTCAAAAGCTAAAATAACTATGGCACCAAAACAAAATACAGATACAAAGATAAAGGCACAAAAACTATGAAGATTTCACCTATGTTATTTGTGCCTTTGTCATTTAAGGCAATACAGTATAAAGCAATAAGTCCTCAGTATGAGCCACAAAAAGAAGAATTAAAAAAAGAACTTGAAATTTATTCTGACGGAAGAAAAAATGCGGAATATTTAGGAAAAGGTGTCTTTTCAGCGGCATATACTTTGAAACAAATGCCAAATATCGTAGTTAAGGAATCTTTTAACAAAAAAGAAACTTTCCAAAAAGAACAAGAAAATCTTGAATTAATTCCTGAAAGTATTAAAAATACTCAAAAACTTGTCGCAAGAGTCTTTGATGATGAGAAAATGACCTATTACCTATTGAGTTCAAAGGTTGACGGCGTTTCTCCGGATCCTCACAAAAATCCTTGGACAAGAACACATTTGAGGAATATGTTTAATACAATGTTTCAGATGGATAAAAACGGATTTTACCATGGTGACCTGAACAACGGCAATATGAAACTGACAGGCAGCGGAGGGGTTAACTTAATTGATTTCCAATGGTCACACAAGATAGAACTCTCTGATTTCTTTAAAGATAATCCCAAAAGTATTCTTCCTGATTTTATCCCTTGTGAAAATTCGCAGATGTTTGAAATGGCGGAACTGCCGTATTATTTAAAAAAGATGGATAGTCAGTACGAGGCTAAACAGTTCTTAAAGACTTATTTACAGGAAAAATCAAATTATCATAAGTTAAGATATGAATTTATCAACGATATAGGAATGTATCATGGAACACCTGAAAAACTGCCGATAATTGAAGAGGCGAAAGCCTTTGAAAAAGCGCAAAGTGCTGTTTTGCAAAATCCGAACGAGAATGTTTTGAGGCTCGAATCGAAAAAAATTCAGTTCTTAAATGCTTTTAGAGAATCTTACAAATATATTGATGAAAATGTTAGAGATAAAAATATTCTTTCCGCTCCCGCTGCATACTTATCTACTCTGAGCTATATTCAGGATTTTAGGAATGAAGTTTCAAATCAGAAAACCAAATTTTTCCTTGGTGCAAATATGAACAAGTATTTGAAATATCAAGAAAAATACGGAGATTATTGGTATGCAAAGGTCGTAAGCTGGGCTCCTGATACCGTTAAATATGCGATAAGACAGTCAACAGGCAGACTTCTCCCTTGGGAACAATCGCAGATACCGAATAAAAATGTCGATTTCAATAAAATCGGGGTTTTGACAGATGTTTTAAGCACAATAGATGATAGCTATAAACCTGTTTATACAAAACCTATGAGTGTTAAAAATGCTGTTAATGAAAGCTATATTGACAGCAATCTCAAAAAAGTACGTGGAGTAACTGAATTTATAAGCAGTCCAGAAATGGCGGAATTGAAATACAAAGCTTGTGAACTTGAAGATTCTCAGGTTAAATTGAAGCAGGCATACAGAGCTAATCAGGGCTTGGAAGTTGTCAGTTATTCACTCCTTGGAATTTTGAAAGCCAGAGAATTTTTGGAAGTTTTAAAAGAAAGTAAATTGGAAGATAAGGACTATATTCTTAACGCAAAAAAAGTTTCAAATACAATTATGGACTGTTGCGTAAATATTGCTCAGGACAGTTTCCAAAGTGCATATGACGATATTCGAAATACTTATCCTCTTTTAGGTGATTTGGCGGGATATGATGGTATGGGACATACCCACGAGATAAAATAGTTTGTTTTGTAATTAAAATTGTCCATGATAAAATTAAATTATATTTAATGAATATCAGGAGTTTTAAATGATTATAAGAGCTAAAGCACCTTTGAGAATTGGCTTGGCAGGCGGCGGAACAGACGTTAGTCCCTATTGTGATGTTTATGGCGGCTGCATCTTAAATGCCTGCATAACAATGTATGCTTATGCAACAATTGAACCGAGAAATGACGGTAAAATTGAGTTTTGCTGTGCTGACAGAGGCGAAAAAGCTGTTTTTGACAGCTGCGAAGAATTTGAAATTGACGGTAAATTTGACCTTTTAAAAGGTGTTTATAACAGACTTCAAAAAGAATTTATTCATAAACCATTGAGTTTTACTCTGACAACCTATGTTGATGCTCCTGCAGGAAGTGGTTTAGGTTCAAGTTCTACTTTGGTTGTCGCAATTGTTAAAGCATTTCAGGAATGGCAAAATCTCCCGTTAGGTGAATATGACCTTGCCAAAATTGCTTGGAGCATTGAAAGAGAAGACCTCCATATGGCAGGCGGAAAACAAGATCAATATGCTGCAGCCTTTGGCGGATTTAATTTTATGGAATTTAAGAATGAAAAAGTTTTGGTAAATCCTTTGAGGATAAGAAAATCATATCAAAACGAGCTTGAATTTAATGTACTTCTCTATTATACAGGCACAAGCCGACTATCAGCCAAAATTATTGAAAGTCAGGTTGAAAATGCCAATAAGAAAGATGCCGTTGCAATTGAAGCTATGCATAAACTCAAACAACAAGCCTACGATATGAAAGAAGCTCTTTTGATGGGCAAACTTAATACTATCGGCGAACTTTTAAACTTTGGCTGGGAAAATAAAAAGAAAACTGCTTCGGTTATTTCAAATCCTGTTATAGATAACATTTATGATACTGCAATCAGAGCCGGTGCTTCAGGCGGTAAGATTTCAGGTGCCGGCGGCGGTGGTTTCTTTATGTTCTATTGCCCGAATAACTCACGTTATCACGTCATCGAAGAACTGAAAAAACTGGGCGGTGAGTTCAGACGTTTCAGATTTGCTGACCTTGGTGCCGAAAGCTGGGTAATAAAATAGAATTATAAAAGATTTAACAGTTCAGACGGTGTATCAATAATTGTTGATGCACCGTTTTGTTTTAAAAATTCTTTTGTCCGAAATCCCCAAGAAACACTGACACAAGAAATACCTGTGTTTTTTGCGGTTAATATATCCGTGTCGGAATCTCCGACGTAGAGAACGGAATTTTTGTCTGTTTTTAATTCTTCAATAGCTTTTATAACCATATCCGGTGCAGGCTTTTTACTGATTCCTTCAGCCTCATTTTC
>JAEEGL016668761.1_pt1 | contig 15390 bp, 14 predicted proteins | sample 9134231 | NCBI WGS metagenome assembly JAEEGL01 (sample SAMN16246548, study PRJNA631951) | gut metagenome | biome: gut microbiome; feature: rumen; material: fiber-attached | host: Bos | place: Iran: Karaj | collected 2018-10 | reverse complement strand
TTTGTAACTATTGTACATATGCCATCCATTTTTTTGCTTTTAGCATCATTAATAGCATATTCTAATAGTTCTTTACCAATTCCTTTTCCTTTAAAACTACCAGCTACCCATAAACAATATATATACATGTAATTTTTACCATTAATAGGAACCCAGGCTGTTTCAACTGGTTCATATTCAATAAATGTTTTACCTCTAGCATTTAGTTTTCTAAATACATGTCCATCTTTTAATTTATTTTTAATCCATTCTTTCTTTTTATCAACACCATTTTGATGTTTTGGATCTCCTATGGCACAACAAATATGTTCTTTTTCAATATTTGTTTCATCTAAAATAATATATTCATTCATTTAAACAACTCCTAACTAATAAAATTATATCATACTTTAATATTTTGTGGTTTTTTGTTATAATTAATTTACATTTGAGGTGATTTTATGTTTATTGATACACATTGTCATTTAGGAAAAGATGATTACAATAATGTAAATGAAATAATTAAACATATGGAAAATAATATTATGATAGCAAGTGGTGTTGATTTAGAAACTAATAAAGAAGTAATTGAACTTATTAATAAATATCCTAATGTTTATGGAACACTAGGTTTTCACCCAGAATATGCTAGTACTTTAGATATTGATAAATGGATTTCATATATGGAAGATAATATAAATAATCCTAAAGTAGTAGGTATTGGTGAAGTAGGTTTAGATTATCATTATGAAGGTTTTGATAAAGAAAAACAAAAAGAATTGTTTGTTAAAATGATTGACTTAGCTAGAATCTATAATAAAACTTTAGTAATTCATACAAGAGATGCAGTTGCAGATACTTTAGAAATATTAAAAGAAAATGATATTAAAAATATGCGAGTAACACTTCATTGTTTTTCAGAAAGTATTGAAATGGCAAGAGAATTTTTAAAACTAGGTTGTAAATTTGGTATAGGTGGAGTTGTTACTTTTAAAAATGGTCGTAAACTTCAAGAAGTAGTTACTAACTTAGATCTTTCAAATTTTGTATTAGAAACTGATAGTCCATATCTTGCACCTGAACCATTTCGTGGTACTAAAAATGAACCTAAAAATGTATATTTGGTGGCTAAAAAAATAAGTGAATTAAAGGGTATTGATGTTGAAGAAGTATTAAAAATAACAACAGAAAATACTAAAAAACAATATCAATTGGAGGATTTATAATGCATTATAATGATATAAAAAATGTAATAGAAAAAAATAATTTTTCTTTTAAAAAGAAGTTTGGTCAAAACTTTATAGTAGATCAAAATATAATAATGAGTATTATAAATAAATCTAATATTGATAAAGATACACTTGTTATTGAAATAGGTCCCGGAGCAGGAAGTCTAACTGTTATGCTTGCTGAATATGCAAAGAATGTATTATGTTTTGAAATAGATGAAACATTAAAAGTAGTACTTAATGAAACATTGAAAGAATATGATAATGTTGATATTGTATTTGGTGATTTTTTAAAACAGGATGTTAATAGTTATTTAAAAAAATATAATTATAAAAAATTATATGTAATTGCAAATTTACCATATTATATTACTACTCCAATTATTATGAAATTTATTGAAGATAATATTATGGTTGATAAATTAATATTGATGGTTCAAAAAGAAGTGGGAAATAGATTTAGTGCTAAGGTTGGTACAAAAGATTATAGTTCACTATCTATTTTTCTAAATTATTACTTTGATATTAATAAAATACTTGATGTTAGTCGTAATGTTTTTATACCAAAACCTAATGTTGATAGTATTGTTGTCGAGTTTTGTAAAAAAAATAGTAAAATTTATGTCAAAAATGAAGAGTTATTTTTTAAACTTGTCAGAGATAGTTTTAAACAAAAAAGAAAAACAATTAGAAATAATTTAAAAGAATATGATTTAGATAAAATAGAATCAATTTTAACTAAACATAATCTATCCTTACAATCACGTGCAGAACAAATATCAATTGAAGTATTTGCTGATATAGTAAATAATTACTAAGATTCGCATATTCTTTATTGGTGATATAATGTTTATTATTCTAAAGAAAATATTATGGAGTATTACCACAATATTATTATTTAGTAGTAGTATTTATTTTTTAATAAAATTAAGATTTACTAATTTTAATATAAATAAAATAATTAAAAATATTAAATTTAAAAAGAGTAGTAATATAATTAGTACTCTTTTTTTATCTATTGGTGGAAGAATAGGTGTTGGAAGTATTGTAGGAGTTTCATTAATGATAAAAGTTGGAGGTCCAGGAACATGTTTTTGGCTTTTAATTTTTTCGAGTATAACTTCTATTATTTCTTTTGTAGAAGTAATTATGTCTTCTAAATATAAAATAAGAATTAAAAATTCTTTTTATGGTGGACCAAGTTATTATATAAAATATGGTTTAAATAAGAAAATACTAGGTATTATATATTCCTTAATTTTACTTTTTTGTTATATATTTGGTTTTATAGGTATTCAAGCTAATACAATTGCTACTTGTACTAGATATTATTTTGATATACCAAAGTTAGTAATCGCAATTACATTAATTTGTATATTATTTTTTATAATTATTGGTGGATCAAAAAGAATAATGAATTTTAGTAAAATAATAGTACCAATTATGCTTTTAATATATATTTTTAGTTCTTTATATATTATTTATTTAAATAGAAGTAATTTATTAAATACATTTTATATAATATTTAAATCAGCTTTTTCATTAAAACCTTTTTTTAGTTCATTTATACCCATGATAATTATAAGTGCAAGTCGTAGTATATTTGCTAGTGAATCAGGAATAGGGACGGGTGCTGTTAGTAGTAGTGCTTCAAATGATCAAGATGTTATAAAACAAGGATATATACAATTATTAGGTGTTTATTTATCAATTTTTATATGTTTATTAACTTCTTTGGTAATTTTAATATCCAATATAGATATTAATAATTCATTAATTATTAATAGTATTTTTCATAATTTTTTTGGAGTAATAGGTGATATTATTTATTTAGTATCAATCATTTTATTTTCTTTTTCTACAATATTAACTGGTTATTATTATTGTGAAAGTAGTATTGTATTTATTTATCATAAAAGTAATAAATTACTTAAATTAATTAAAATATTAACACTTATTTCATTATATATTGGAATAATGATTAAAGAAGAATTAATATGGCAAATAACAGATATTTTTATATCTATTTTAGCTCTTATAAATATATATGGAATCTTTTTACTTAGAAAAGTATTTTTTGAACAAATTTACTATGATAAATAGGTAATTTATGTTAGAATATATATTTGAGGAGCCTTATTATGATTAATAAAAGTTGGGATGTAATTTTAAATAATGATCTTAAAAGTGATTATTTTAAACATTTAGGTTTATTTGTTAAAAATGAATATCGTCATAAAATAATATATCCAAAATATGAAAATATTTTTAATGCTTTAAGATATACAGATTATGATGATGTTAAAGTAGTTATTTTAGGACAAGATCCATATCATGGAGAAAATGAAGCACATGGTCTTTCTTTTTCAGTATTAGAAGGAGTTAGAAGACCGCCATCACTTAATAATATATTTTTAGAATTATATAACGATTTAGGTATAAAAAGAGATAAAAATGATTTAACAGATTGGGCTAAACAAGGTGTACTTCTTTTAAATTCTATAATGACAGTAGTTAAAGATCATCCACTATCACATAAGAATATTGGATGGGAAGAATTTACTGATAACATAATTAAATATTTAAATAATAGAGAAAAACCAATGGTATTTATTTTATGGGGGAGTTTTGCTAGAAGTAAGAAAGAGTTAATTACTAATAAAAAACATTTAATAATAGAAAGTGCTCATCCATCACCTTTATCAGCTCATCGCGGCTTCTTTGGAAGTAAACCTTTTTCTAAATGTAATAATTTTTTAGAAAAAAATGGAATTAAAAAAATTAATTGGTAGGTGTCTTATGGATAATGCTTTTGAATATTTAGTAAAAGAATTAGAATGGAAAGATGGCGATGTGGTTGTAGCTGGTATATCAGGTGGTCCTGATTCTATGGCTCTATTACATTTGTTAATTAGAACATGGCGAGCACTATTTATCAAAGATATAAAAATAACTATAGTATGTGCCCATGTTAATCATAAAGTAAGAAAAGAAAGTGATGAAGAAGAAATATTTGTAAAAGAATATTGTGAAAAAAATAGAGTTATATTTGATTGTTATCATATTGAAAAATATGATGATGAGAATTTTCATAAAGATGCTAGAGATAAAAGATATAACTACTACGAAGAATTAGTTAATAAGTATCATGCTAAATATTTATTTACTGCTCATCATGGTGATGATTTGATGGAGACTATTTTAATGCGTATTACACGTGGTTCTACATTAAAAGGATATAGTGGTTTTAGTAAAGTTGTTTCGAAGGAAAATTATAAAGTAATAAGACCATTAATTGAAGTTACTAAGTCAGAAATAGCTGAATATGATGAAGTAAATGGTATTAAGTATGCGATTGATAAAACTAATTTTGATGATGTTTATACTAGAAATAGATTTCGTAAGTATTTTTTACCTTTATTTAAAAAAGAAGATAAGAATGTTCATCATAAATTTTTAAAATTTAGTAATACTATTTTAGAAGCAAATAATTATATTGAAAAACAAGCAAATATTAAAATGAACAAAATTTATATTAATAATGTTTTAAATATAGAAGATTTCTTAAAAGAAGAACATATAATTCAAATACATATAATTTATTCTATCTTTGAAAAAATATATGGTGATAATTTAAAACATATTACTGATAAACATATTTCATTATTTTATGAATTATTAGTATCTAAAAAAGGTAATTGCTATATAAAATTACCTAATAATATGATAGCTAAAAAGGAATATAATAAATGTATGATAGTTCCTTTAGAAGTAAATAACAATTATAATTTTGAATTTAAATATTATATTTTACTTCCAAATGGTAAGAGGATTGAAAAAATAGAAGATACTGAATTAAATGGAAATGATATATGTCGTTTAGATAGTAAAGAAATAAAATTACCACTTTATATTAGAAATAGAATAAATGGTGACAAAATGTCTATTTTAGGTATGAATGGTAGTAAAAAAATAAATGATATTTTTATTGATAATAAAATAATTAAATCTGAGAGAGATATATGGCCGGTAGTTGTAGATAGTAATGAAAATATAGTTTGGTTACCAGGTTTAAAAAAATCAAAATTTAACAAACAAAAAAATGAAAAGTATGATATAATACTAAAGTACTATTAAGGAGGAAGAAAATGAATAAGAAAAATATAAAAAGAGGATTATTGCCATATTTATTTTTATTTGTTGTTTTAGTTGGTGTAATGTTCTTTATGAATTCAATGAATAATAAAGTAAATAGAATTACTTTTGATGAATTTTTAGTTAATGCTTCTGAAGGAAAAATTACTGAAGTAAGTATTACTCCAAGAGGAAGAGCAAATGTATATGAAATAGAGGGAAAATTAACTGGTTATGCAGAAAATGAAAGTTTCTTTTTTAGAGTTCCACTTACTGATGAAGTTATAAATCAAGTATTAAAAGCAAGCGAACAAAATAGATTTAAAATAGAAACTGATACTGATCCAGAATCTAGTACATTCTTATTATTTTTAATAAATGTTTTACCAATGGTATTAATAATTGGTTTTGCTTTCTTCTTTATTACTAGACAAATGGGAACAGCAAGTAAATCAATGGATTTTGGTAAAAGTAGAGCACGTTTAAGTGAAGAAAATAATAAAGTTACTTTTAAAGATGTAGCTGGATTAGATGAAGAAAAAGAAGAAGTACAAGAATTAATTGATTTCTTAAAAAGTCCAAAGAAATTCCAAAAAATGGGAGCTAGAATTCCAAAAGGTGTATTATTAGTTGGTCCTCCAGGAACTGGTAAGACTTTACTTGCACGAGCAGTAGCTGGTGAAGCAAATGTACCATTTTATTTTATAAGTGGTTCTGATTTTGTTGAACTATTTGTTGGTGTTGGAGCAAGTCGTGTTAGGGATATGTTTAAACAAGCTAAACACAATGCCCCATGTTTAATATTTATAGATGAAATAGATGCAGTTGGTCGTCAAAGAGGTGCAGGTTTAGGTGGAGGTCATGATGAACGTGAACAAACACTTAACCAATTATTAACTGAAATGGATGGATTTGGGGCTAATGAAGGTATTATTATTATTGCCGCTACAAATAGACCAGATGTACTTGACCCAGCATTATTAAGACCAGGTCGTTTTGATAGACAAGTACAAGTTAATTTACCTGATCAAAAAGGAAGAAAAGAAATTCTTGAAGTACATGCACGTAATAAAATCTTTTCAAAAAATATTACTTTAGAAAATATTGCTAAAAGAACTGTTGGATTTAGCGGTGCTGATCTTGAAAACTTATTAAATGAAGCTGCATTACTTACAGTTAGACGTGGTAAAGATATGATTACAATGGCTGAACTTGATGAAGCACAAGATAGAGTGTTAATGGGACCAGCTAAAGTAAGCCATAAATATACAGAAAAAGAAAAGAGAACAGTTGCTTATCATGAAGCTGGACATGCTGTTGTAGGATTAAAACTTGAAGGAGCAAATGATGTTCAAAAAATCACTATTATACCAAGAGGTATGGCTGGTGGTTACAACTTAATGCTTCCAAAAGAAGAAACATATTTACAAACTAAGACTGAACTTTTACAAACTATTAGTGGTTTACTTGGTGGTCGTGTTGCTGAAGAATTAGTATTTAATGAAATAACTACTGGTGCACATAATGACTTTGAAAAAGCAACTAAGATAGCTCGTGCTATGGTTACAGAATATGGTATGAGTTCACTAGGAACAATTCAATTTGAACAACAAGAAGGTAGTGTTTTCTTAGGAAGAGATTACAATAAGAGTCGTAATTTTTCAAGCCAAGTTGCTTATGAAATAGATGAAGAAATGCGTTCAATTATGAGCGAATGTTATGAACTTACAAAGAAAATAATTTCTGAAAATAGAGATTTACTTGATTTAATAGCTAATACATTACTTGAAAAAGAAACAATTACTAAAGAAGAAATTGATTATTTAGTAGAACATGGTCATTTAAAAGAAGATGAAAAAGAAGAAATAGATGTTGAAAATATAGAAGAATTATCTATTTCTGATATGAGTCTTACTGAACTTAAACAACTTGCAAAAGAAAAAGGAATTAAGGGTTATAGTAAAATGACTAAAGAGGAATTATTAGATGAATTAAAAGAAGATGAATAATCTTCTTTTTTACTTTTTTTAATAGATTTATATCGTAAAATATGATATGATATATATTAGATAATTAGGAATGGTGATTATATGGGAAAAATTATATCATTAGTAAATCAAAAAGGTGGAGTTGGAAAAACAACTTCTAGTATAAATTTAGCTGCATCACTTGGTGTATTAAAGAAACGTGTATTATTAGTTGACCTAGATCCACAAGGAAATACAACAACTGGAATTGGAATTAATAAAGCAGACATTAATAAGAGTGTATATGATTTATTAATAGATACTGCAAGTTTAAAAGAAACCATTGTTAAAACAAAATTTAAGAATTTATATGTATTACCTGCAACAATTAATTTAGCAGGTGCTGATATAGAATTAATGGAAAAAAGTAGAACTGAACCAGGTTTTGTAAAAGGTGGTCAATTAAAGAAACATCTTGATATGGCAAAAGATATGTTTGATTTTATCATTATAGATTGTCCTCCATCACTTGGAATTCTTACTACAAATGCTTTAACAGCTTCAGATTCTGTTATAATTCCAGTACAATGTGAATTTTTTGCACTTGAAGGTATAATGCAACTACTTAGCACAATTAGACTTGCTCAGAAGAGTTTAAATCCTTCATTAGATATAGAAGGAGTACTTCTTACAATGTATGATAATCGTACTAATTTAGGACAAGAAGTTGTAGAAGAAATTAAGAGTTATTTTAAAGAAAGAGTTTATGATACTATAATTCCACGTTTAGTTCGCTTATCAGAAGCTCCAAGTCATGGAAAACCAATTCTTGCTTATGATCCACATAGTCGTGGTACAGAAGCTTATTTGAATTTAGCAAAGGAAGTGATTGAGAGAAATGGAAACTAAGAAGAAAGCATTAGGAAAAGGTCTTGAACAATTGTTTAATACTGAAGCATTAGATGTTGAAAGTATTGAAAAGAAAATTTATGAATCTGCTAGTAATGAAGAAATAGTAGAAATTAATCTAGATGAATTAAGACCAAATCCATATCAACCACGTAAGAACTTTGATGAAGCAGCTTTAAAAGAATTATCAGATTCTATTAAAGAACATGGTGTATTTCAACCAATTATAGTAAAGAAAAGCATTAAGGGTTACGAAATAATTGCCGGTGAACGTCGTGTAAGAGCTAGCAAAATGGCTGGAAGAACTACTATTCCAGCAATCATTAGGGCATTTACTGATGAACAAATGATGGAAATTGGTCTTCTTGAAAATTTACAAAGAGAAGATTTAAGTGCTATTGAAGAAGCAGAAGCATATGAATCTATGATTAAAAGTCTTGATCTTACTCAAGAAGAACTTGCTCGTAAAGTTGGTAAGAGTCGTAGTCATATTACTAATATTTTGGGACTTTTACGTTTACCAAAAGATGTTCAAAAACTTGTAATAAATGGTGAAATTTCTATGGGGCATGCAAGAGCTCTTAGTAAATTATCATCTGTAGAAGAGATAGAAGAATTAGCTAAAAAAATAGTTGAAAATAATCTTCCAGTACGTGATATTGAAACAATGACATCAAATGAACAAGTTGAAAAGAAAAATAAAATTAAACGCGATAAAAAAACTAATGAGTTTGATTATGCTGAAGAAATTTTAAGAAATCATTTGGATACAAAAGTAAAAATTAAAGACAAAAAGATTGAAATTACATTTACTAATAATGCTGATTTAAATCGTATTCTTGAAATAATTAATAGAGGTATATAATGGATAAAGAATATAAAGAAGGATCAGTTGTTATAATGAAAAAACAGCACCCATGTGGTGAAAACTTATGGGAAGTTACTAGACTTGGTGCTGACATTAAAATTAAATGTACTAAATGTGGTAGAAGTATAATGTTGCCACGTATAGATTTCAATAAGAAACTAAAAAAAGTAGTAACTTTTTAGGAGGAAAATATGTCAAATAGAAGAAAGAATAAAAGGAAAATATCATTTGGTCCGGTAATAACAATTTTAGTTATTACTTTTGTCATAATGTTATTAAGTTTAGTTCTATCTATGATTCAATTTCAAGGTGATATAACTTATATTGAGGGTGGAAAACTAACATCTTCATTAACTATAGTTAATAATATTTTTACTTTTGATGGTCTAAGATTCTTGTTTGGAAGCGTTTTAACTAATTTCCAAACCTTTGAACCATTAGCAATGTTAATTGTATCCTTAATAGGAATTAGTATTGGAGAAGCAAGTGGATTATTTGATGTAATGTTCTCTTGGGTAAAAAAACTAAATAATAAAGGATTAATATTTTTAACATTACTTGCTGGAATTATATCATCTATAGTAGGTGAATATAATTATGTTATATTATTACCATTAATTGGAGTAATTTATAAATTAAATGATAAAAATGCCTATTTAGGAATTATTACTGTATTTATAGGTATGACAATTGGTTATGGTACTGGGTTAATTTTTAATGATTCTGATTTTACGTTAGGACTTTTAACACAAGCATCAGCATCATTAGAGGTTGATAAAAACTATACTTATAGTTTATTATCAAATACTTATATAATGATAGGTAGTACACTTATCTTGGCTATTATTGGAACAATATTTATAGAAAGAATGGTTTTACCTAAGTTACCTAAAAAAGGTACTGAAGAATTAAATGAAAGAGTAAAATCTAAAAAAGCATTTTACTTATCTAATATAGCATTTGTTGTTTTATTAGCACTAATAGTTTATATGATAATACCTGGATTACCAAAATCTGGCTTATTATTAAATCAAGATAGTACCGAATATATTGATATGTTATTTGGTGATGCATCACCATTTAGAAATGGATTTATATATATAATTTCAGTTATATTAATGGTATGTGGTTATATATATGGAAAAGTTTCAGGAAATATTAAAAATACTGCTGAATTTAGTCTTGGTCTTTCTAAGAGTTTTAAAAATGTAAGTTTTGTATTTGTACTTATGTTCTTTACATCACAAATGATTAGTATTTTAAATTGGACAAATATTGGTACAGTTATTGTTACTAATTTAATTGATATACTAGCTAAATTACCATTTTCTGGTATACCATTAATAATAACTTTCTTTATATTTGTTATTGTTATGTCAATATTTATGCCTGGTACATATGATAAATGGGCACTTGCATCACCAATAGTTGTTCCATTATTTATGAGAGCGAATATTACACCAGATTTTACTTTATTTATTTATAAAGCAGCTGATGGTATTGGTAAATGTTTTTCACCAATGTTTGTATACTTTGTTATAATGTTAGCATTCTTGGAAAAATATAAACCTGATGAAAGTGAATCCGTTACTGTATTTGGTACAATGAAAAAATTAATGCCATTTTACTTAGTAATGGTTGGTTTATGGATTTTAATTATTCTTTGTTGGTATTTAGTTGGCTTACCAAATGGAATAGGAACATATCCAACATTATAATATTAAAGATTAATTATTTAATCTTTTTTTGTTTTTAAATAAAAAGTCTTGCCATAAATAGTTATTTTTGTTAAAATAGTTTTGTATTTGTTATGGCGAGATTGGTGAAGTGGTTAACACGGCGGATTGTGGTTCCGTTATGCAAGGGTTCGATTCCCTTATCTCGCCCCATTAATTGAAATAGTCGAACTTAAATAGTTCGATTTTTTTATTGCTATTAGTTTATTAGTTATATATAATAGTAAGTCAGAGGTGTCGTATGAAGTATTATTTTAAATATATATTATTACTACTTATTTTGTTTATATTACCAATTCCTCTTTATGTATTAAATAGAATTAGTTATTTAGAAGAAGAATCTATTTATGACATTATATTATTTTGGGGACAATCAAATATGGTAGGTAATGCTGGACAATATTTATCAGATTATAATAATAATCTTTCTGGTGAAGATGAAATTGATTCAAGATTAGAAAAACTAGGTGTTTATGAGTTTTCAACTAATTCTGATATAGATATTGATATAGTTTCTAAGTATACTTCCATAATGCATGTTGATATAGATATTGAAAATGATACTATATATGAGTATAAACATAATTATTCAACAGGTGAAGGTAAATTAGTACCAATTAATTCTAACACTGTTACTTTAGGAGAAAAATATGGGGTTAGAATTACTGATTCTGGTATTAGTATGACTAATTATTGTGCAGAATGTGGTGATATATATAGTCTTCAACAATCAAAGGGAACTAATATTATTCCTGCTTTTGCTCAAAAGTATTATGAATTAACTGGTCATAAAGTTATTGCGATTTTAGGAGCTCATGATGCTCAACAAATAGCTTCTTTTCTTCCACATGATGAAATAAATCCAAATGAATTATCATATCCTGGTAATGCTGATTATTATTTATATGAATCAATTACTAGTTTATATAGTAATGCAATAAAGTATGCAGAAAATAAAAATTTAAAAATAGGACATAAATTTTATGTTGTTTTTCAAGGTGAATCAGATAGTACAAGTTCACATAAAAAACTATCATCATCTAAACAAGATTATGATACTCTTTATCAAGAATTAATTAAAAAATATAAAGATACTTTTAAGAAAGTTCATAATTATTTGAAAAAAGATTTAAATCTTGAATTTGGTGTTGTAATAGAAACAGCTAGAGAATTAGGTAGTTATCTTGATGGTGTGGAAATAGTACATACCGCAAAAGTAGAGTTAGCTAATGAAAATGATGATATTATTTTAGGATCAAGTTATGCCTATGATCATTATGCACCAGCTAAAGAATATAGTACAGATCATCAAAATAATATGGATAAAGCATTACTTGCAATGTGTATATCTGATGTAGCAAAACAATTAGTTCATTTTAATGCGGCGGCTTTATCACAAATAGGTAGAGAAAGTGCGATTGAAGTTACAAATTATTTAAAAAGATGATATAATCATAATAGGTGAAAATATATGCCAAAAAAAATTAAAATAATCATTATTATACTTTCTTCAGTGGTATCACTGACAATAATTCTTTTTAAATTTACTAATTTTTCAGAGCATTATGAAATATTAGCTTTCATATTAATATTAGCTGCTTATGTAGCATTTAATATTGTAACAACCTTGTTAAGTGAGAATAAAAATTTATTATTTCCTAAAAAAAATACGGTAGAAAGAGAAAATATAGTTAAAAAGCCAAAAGAATTCCATCGTATTATGTCCCTTCAACTAATTAAGGATTTAGATCCATCATTAGATATAGAAAAATTCAAATATTATATTTGTGATATTTTTGTTAAAGTAGAGACTGCCCGAATGGAAAATGATAGAGAAACTTTAAAAAAATATTTAACAGAATCATATTATAATACTATAACTCAAGAATTAGATAATGAATGTGAAAAAGAGTTTTTAAGTGATATAAAAATACATAGTTTTTATATAAGTGATATAACATATAATAGTAAAATAGAAATTATTAAATCTGTTATTTTGGTTGATGCAGTTGGATATCATTTGGGCATTAATAAAAAGGTTCAAGAAACATTTGAAATTAAAAGTAGATATTGTCTTTATTTTGAAAAAGATTTAAATAATAATGAAAGTAATTGGTTATTATCTAGAAGAGATAAAATCTAATATAGGTTTATCTTTTTTAATTTATTGAAAAATTATAAAAAAACAAAAGAATTAGCACTCTTTCTTGACAAGTGCTAAAATAATGATATAATTAAATTGTATGGGAGATGATATAAATGAAGAAAGAATTTAAATCTGAATCAAAAAAATTACTTGATTTAATGATAAATTCTATTTATACAAATAAAGATATATTTTTAAGAGAATTAATTTCTAATGCTAGTGATGCTATTGATAAACTTCATTATCAAATGCTTACTGATAAATCATTAAAAATGGAAAATGATTTTGAAATTAATTTATCTTTAAATAAAGATGATAGAACTATTACTATTTCTGATAATGGTATTGGTATGTCAGAAGATGAACTTGAAAAGAATTTAGGAACAATTGCTGAAAGTGGGTCAGAGAATTTTAAAAAATTATTAAAAGAAAATAAAGATGTAAATATAATTGGTCAGTTTGGTGTTGGTTTTTATTCTGCATTTATGGTAAGTGATAAGATAACTGTTATTACTAAGAATGCTCATAGTAATAAGGCATATAAATGGGAATCTGTTGGGGCAGATGGTTATATAATTGAGGAAACAGAAAAAGCAGAAGATGGTACTGATATAATTCTTCATATTAAGAAAAAGACTGATGAATTTGATTATGATGAATACTTAACTGAATATAAAATAAAAGAATTAGTAACTAAGTATTCTGACTATATAAAATATCCAATTAAAATGGAAGTTACACATCGTCATTTAAAAGATAAAGAAAAAGATGAATATGAAGAAGTAAAAGAAGTAGAAACACTTAATAGTATGATTCCATTATGGCAAAAAAACAAAAAGGATATTAAAGAAGAAGATTATAATAATTTCTATAGTGAAAGATATTTTGATTATGAAAAACCTCTTAAAGTAATTCATACTTCAGTAGAAGGTATTACTAATTATAAAGGAATATTATTTATACCAAGTCATGCTCCATATGATTTTTATACTAAAGAATATGAAAAAGGACTTAGTTTATATACTAATGGAGTATTAATAATGGATAAATGTCCTGATTTACTTCCAGATTATTTTAGTTTTGTTAAAGGTGTAATTGATACTGAAGATGTTGCTCTTAATATTTCAAGAGAAATGCTCCAAAAGACTAGTGCTTTAAATAATATAGCTAAAAATATTGAAACTAAAATAAGAAAAGAATTAGAGGATTTATTAGCTAAAGATCGTAAAAAATATGAAGAATTTTTTAAGACATTTGGTATTCAATTAAAATTTGGTGTTTATAATAATTATGGTACTGATAAGGATAAACTTAAAGATTTAATTTTATTCTATTCATCAAAAGAAAAAGGTTTAGTTACTTTAAAAGAATATGTTTCTAAGATGAAAGATGGTCAAACTGATATTTATTATGCATGTGGTGAAACCATATCTAAAATAGATGATTTACCACAAATTGAACAAATAAAAGAAAAAGATTATGATATTCTATATTTTACAGAATATGGTGATGAATTTGTTATTAATATGTTGACTGAATATGATGGTAAGAAATTTGTTAATATAAGTAATGAAAAATTAGATTTAGATGAGAATAAAGAAGAAACTAAAAAATTAAATAGTGATAATGAAGAAATGCTTAAATTAATGAAAGAAAAATTAGATATTTCAGAAGTTAGATTTACTAATAAATTGAAAAAACATCCAGTATGTTTAACTAGTAAAGGTGAAGTAACAACTTCTATGGAAAAGATGATTAATGTAATGCCTATTGATCAAAAGGTAAAAGCTGAATTAGTTCTTGAAATAAATGAAAATCATCCAATTGTTAATAAACTTAAAATGCTTTATAATTCTGATAAAGATGAACTTATTAGAGTTTCTAAAATTCTTTATACAGAGGCACGTTTAATAGAAGGATTACCAATTGATAATCCAACTGAAATTAGTAATATAATTTGTGATATTATAGCTAAATAGGAGGAATAATATGTTACCAAGTAGAATATTTTTTGATGATATGTTTGAGAATGAAGAAAGACATCCTCAAATGAGTTGTGATATATATGAACAAGATGGTATGTATATTGTTGAAGTTGATGTACCAGGTTTTAGAAAAAGTGATATCAAATTAGAGTTTAATAAAGGTTCACTTACTATTCTTGCAGAACATAAAAAAGAAGAAATCGATCATAGTAAAAAGTATATTCATCGTGAAAGAAGAATGTATGGAAAGCTAGAAAGAACTATTTATTTAGGTGAAGTTGATGAAAATAAAATTACTGCTTCATTTGATGATGGTATTTTAAGAATAGAAGCTCCTAAAAAAATAGATGATAATCGTAAAAAATATATTGATATAAGATAACTCTTGTTATCTTTTCTTTGTAAAGTATTGTATATGATAGTTGAAATTTATTTTT
>JAEEGL016442107.1_pt1 | contig 15390 bp, 13 predicted proteins | sample 9134231 | NCBI WGS metagenome assembly JAEEGL01 (sample SAMN16246548, study PRJNA631951) | gut metagenome | biome: gut microbiome; feature: rumen; material: fiber-attached | host: Bos | place: Iran: Karaj | collected 2018-10 | reverse complement strand
TCGACCGCGGCTGCGGCCACCTCGCCGTCCGCGTCGCGCGTGCATTCGGACGCGGCGGCGGCGCACTCCCTCGCGTTCTTCGCCGCGAGCTTCTTGAGGATCGCCACCTTGACGCACGGACACTTCGCCTTCTTCAGCTCGGCGGCGAGCGTGGCGTTCGGAACGCAGCAGGCGGCCGACACCGCCGCCTGGCGCACGAGCCTCGCCCCGTCGGACACCGCGGTGGAGAAGAACGCCGGATCGGCCTTCACCAGCACGCGCGCGGCTATGGCCCTCATCGGGCCGCACGCCTTCGGGCAGCCGTAGATGCCCTTCGCCACCTCGGCCGCCTCCTTCGCCCTGCCGCATTCGGCCATGCGCCCAAGGGCCGCGCCAAGCGCGGTGCAGCGGGCGTCTGCGAGGCGCCTGTCGCCGCAGCTCTCCTTCGCCTTCCCGGCGAGGATCTCAAGCGCCTTCGGGCAGCCAACGCGGCCAAGCGCCAGCGCGGCCGCGCGCGCCACGTCGGCGTCCGCGTCGTCGAGATGCGCCGCTATCGCCTTGCCGTCGCCGCGCGCCGCGTAGATGGAGAGCAGCGAGCAGCGCTCGGCGGACGTCGCGCCCTCCCACGCGGGCTCGCGCGGGGCGTCGGCCGCCTTCAGCGTGCCGAGGCAGTACGCGATTCCGTCGAAGATGTGCCTGCGGGTCATCGGGTTCTGCCAGGCCCGCCCGTCGTGCGCGAAGGACGTGTAGAACACCCGCCCCCTGCCGAAGCCGCGCACCCACGACACCGCATAGTCGCGGTCGGCGCGCTTCTGCCCCTTGCGGGCCGCCGTGACGGGGTCGGAGAGGTCCAGCGACACCAGCACGCGAAGGTCGGCGCGGTTGTAGAACGGCGACGAGTGCTGGTATATCTCGTCGCTGAGGGCGAACGACGCGCCGACGCGCTTGAACGCGGCGTTGACCGGATGCCCGGGCTCCTCGACCTTGAACTTCCAGTTGCCGCCGCGCGCCCCCCACGGATGCCCGTCGAAGCGCCCGCCCCCCATGAGCGAACAGGCCGGCGCGTCGTAGAAGTTGTCGAGCGCGGCGTGGATCAGGACGAGCCCGCCGCCGCCGCGCACGTAGTCTATCAGCGCCGGCTCGATGAACGGATTGTCCTTCGTCTTCATGTGCGTCGTGTTGTTCAGCAGAAGCGCGTCGTACTTCTTCAGATTCTCGAGCCTGAGCGCCTGGTAGTCGAGCGAGAAGTCGGCCGCATAGCCCATCTTCGCCGCCTCGTCGCGTATCGCCTGGTTGCCAACGGCGATGGACTCCGTGTGCCGGAATCCCTCGCACCTGCTGAACACCAGCATCTTCTTCGGTTCGGCGGCGAACGCCGCCGCGCATGCAAGGGCCCCCACAGCCGCCCATCGCGCCTTTGTCATGTTGCTCATATTCTCTTTTTCCTTTCTTTGCCTGTTGCCTTAAGTCGAATCGTCGTTCCGCAGCGCGCCCTCAATACAACGACAGCCGCGGGAACCAGTAGATCGGAATCAGCGTGCCCTCCTGCGACATAGTGCAGCTGACGCGGCCAGAGGAGTTTATGCCGCACTCCCTGATCTTGACCACGGGGGCGAACACCGCATAGCAGTGCTCACCGTACAAGTCGTCGTATTCCCCGCACGCCGTGTCGAAGAACAGCGTGGCCGAGGCGGAGAAGCTGGAGGTGAAGTTCAGGCTCCCGGAGAGGGTCGCCGTGCCGTTTCTGCCCATCTTGAGCGTGGCGAAGCCTTCCTCCCTGCCAGGAACGACGCAGTACACGCACTCGATGCGGTACGCCGCAAGGTCGTCGTCCCATATCACCGCCATGTTCCTCGTGCTGTATTCCGAGTAGATGTTCTCCGCGGCGTACGCCGCCTCCTCGCTGCCTTCCCCAAGCGGCTTCGCGAACGGACTGCGCTGCGCCTCGCCGACGCCCGCCTCTATGCTGACCGCGCCGTTCCTGCCGTACTTCTCCCAGTAGAACTCCCCCTCCATCTGCCCATCGCAGTTCCACGCGATGCCGTCCGCGAACCGAAGGGAGAAGGAGACGTCCTCATTCGCCGACTTCTTTGAGAAATACGCCGTCGGCCCGTTCTCGTCATAGCATTCCCACGCCGGCGAGGAGAGCGACAGGCTGCCCGCCGCAGTGTTCACCTTTGCGCTCAGCTTCCCGTTCGCGGCGGCGGTGAACGTGAACGTGCCCACGATCTCGCCGCCGTCGTCCTTCAGAATGCCGTTGTACGTTCCTATGGCGTAGTCCGGCACAAGGCCGACGTTGATCGTGAATGTGGCCTTTTCGACGTAGCTCCCCCGCTTTGCGGTGAGCGTCACGGTGTACGTTCCGGCCTTGGAGGGCGTTCCCCACACGCATGCAGATCCATCGGAGGCATCCAACTTGAGGCCCGGCGGCAGCCCCGAGGCGGTGATCTTGTAGCTTTCGTCATAGTCGAAGTAGCACCATAATTCGCACACGTCGCTCACTCCCACGTAGCGGTTGTACGCCTTGTCGGAGTAGTCGAGCCCGTCGAACACCCACGACTGCAGATTCGGCACCACGATGCGCACCTGCTTCGTGTCCGTCTGGCCGGAGAGGTTCTTCGCCGTGATGGTGGCCACCGTCGTGCCGGGCTTGAGCTTCAGCGAGTCGTCAACGTACAAGTACCTGCCTTCCTTGTCCCACTTGACGCCGGCGGGCAGACCCTTCACGGTCTCGGTTGGCAGCGTCTCGCTGTCCACGTAGTATTCATAGCTGTAGCTGTCATTCACGTTCCACGAGTCGTCGCCGTCTATGGATATGTAGTCCTCGTACTTCGCGATGAAGCGGGCGTAGATGGTACGGCTCGGTATGTCCTCCGAAAACACGAACGAGCCGTTCGCCTTGCGCCAGTCCGCAAGCCCGTAGAACGGCGACTCGAACTCCTCGTCATCGTACCAGCCCGCGAAAAGGTATCCGCCGGACGGCTTTGCGGAGAGCTTCACGGTGGCGCCGGCGGAATACACTCCGGACCCCGTGGCGGTGCCGCGCCAGTCGTCGCCGCCCACGGCCACGTCGAAGTAGCTGGACTCGCCGTCACGCACTATCACCGTCTTCACCGCCTTCGCGTTGTAGTGGTCGGTGAAGGTGATCTTGAACACGCCCGCCTTGGTGGGCGCGCCATTCACGAACCCGCTGCATGCGGTGCACAACCCGTTGTGGCAGTTCTGGGAAACGAACTTCAGGCCCGCCGGCAGTCCGGTGATGGACTTCAAATTGGTGCACATGTCAACCGGAACGCCGACCTGAAGGTTATCCAGATCGTCAACGTCGAACCAGTTTTCGAGCCCGATGCCGTCGTAGTCTCCGTTCGGGGCGTTCCCCACGTTCCACACCGCGGTGCTCGACATCTTGTAGCCGTTTCCGTTCTGCGCCGAGCAGGTGACGTAGTAAACGCCGCGCTTGGAGACCCTTCCGGAGATGGTCTGCGTCGCCGCGTCGTACTTCACGCCGGCCGGCAGGCCAGAGATCTTGATCGTGGGCGCCGAGCCGGAGTCAACCGAGAAGAGCTCGCCCTGAAATTCGCCTTCGCTGACGAACTCCCCCACCTCGAAGTCCCTGTCCGAGCCATCCACCCACAGCCAGTCGTCGCTCGCCGGAATGAACCGCGCCACGAACGAACAGTACTGGTAGGCCCTGAACGAGTAGCTGGCCGCATTGGAGACGAACTCGCCTTCGTACCCGTCGTACCATCCCTCGAAGGCATGGCCCTTCTTCGCGGTCGCCTTGATCGTGACCTTGGACCCCTCGCGGACCCTTCCGCCCCCGCTCACGGTCCCCATGCCCTCGCACTCCTCATCGACGCGCACGTTCACGTTGACTCTCTGGGGCGTGCCCACGTCCGCCCACGCCGCCGCGCCGCCAAGCGCCAACGCCAGCGCCAGCGCAAATGCCCGTGCCATTCCGAATATCGACTTCATCGCATCTCTCTCCCTGTGATCTCCCTGTGATGACTCGCCTTCCGCGCGATTCGCCCGCTACGCGATGGACGGCAGGCGGAACGTGCAGCTCTGGTTCTGGTTCTCCTCGGTTATGTCGCGCCAGATTTCCACGTACTTCGGATCGTCCGGCTTCGGCCTGGGGAAGAAGTACTCGTACTGGCGCAGCGACGCCACCGCGCGGTCCGCCGACAGGCGCATCGTCACGTACCCGATGTCGCCCCAGTGCCCCGTCGAGGGCAGGCACAGCGTGCGTATCTGCGGGCTCTCCTTCCAGTTCTTGCGCACGAGCGTCTTGTACCAGCGGTGGTCGTGGCCGTGTATGTAGCCGGCCACGGCGGGCGAGCGGAAGATGAGGTCGGCGATCCCCCTGCCGCCAACACTGACCTCGCCTATCGGCCAGTGGGAGCACACGAACACGGGGCGCTTCCACTTCGGCAGAACGTCGAGCAGCCAGTCCTGCTGGGCCTTGTCGAGCTCGCATCCGCCGGGGCCCATGTCGTCGGGGCCGCGGTCGTCCCTGCCCATCAGCCCGTCCAGCATGATGAAGTCGGCCCGCCCCGCGCTGCAGACGCTGACGATGCGGCCTGGTATCTTTGTCGTCGTGGCATACGACGGATGCACCTTGAGGAACGCGGAGCGGCGGTCGTGGTTGCCCATGCCGAGCGTCACCTTCACGCCGGCGTCCTGCAGCAGCCTGATGCCGCCAAGCGAGGCGCGGTAGTCGAGCTCGCGGCCGTGGAGCCAGGCGAGGTCTCCGAAGAACACGGCGTTCGCCGGCAGAGGGTCCATCCTGAGGACGTCCGCCACGACGCGCGCGAACTTGTCGCGCTGGAACGCGTCGCGGGCGTGCGCGCCCTTGACGTGCACGTCGCTTAGAAGGACGACGAGGTCCGGGTCCACGGCGGGCTTCGCCGCCGGGAACGCGCGCGTCGCCGTCGCCGCCGCGACGCCCGCCAGAAACGATCTCCTTGTGATGATCACGTGTCAGCTCTCCTGCTTTTCAGAAATGCTCTCCGGCGAACATTATACCATAATTCAGCCGTGAGTGCGCGGGGAAATCGCAAATCGCGGCGCTACACGCCGCAGCGGTGGAGGATCGCCCGGCGGAGCGTGAGAGGGTCGGAATAGGCCACGCCCGAGTCGGCGGGAAGGCCGAACGCCAGGCGCGTGACCTTCACCGGCAACGCGGCGGACGGCCATTCGCGCAGCGCCTCGCCAAGATAGCCCGCCGTAGCGTCGCCCTCCATGTCGGTGGAAAGCGCCAGCAGCACCTCGGCGAAGCCCTCGCGGACTATGCGGTCCTTGAGCTCGTCGATGCGCAGCCGCTCCGGCCCCATCCTCCGCGCGGGCGACAGCTTCCCCCCAAGCACGTGGTACCGCCCGCGGAACGCGCCCGAGCCCTCTATCGAGACGATGTCGGCCGGCTCCTCGACCACGCACACGGAAAGCCCGTCGCGCATGACGTCGGAGCAGAGCGCGCACGGATCCGCCCCGCGCACGGTGAACGCCCCGCACCGCGAGCAGCAGCGCACGCCCTCGCGCGCGTCTGCGAGCGCAAGCGCGAGCGGGTCCAGAAGCCGCTCCTGATCGCGCACCAGCGCGAGCGCCGCCCGCGCCGCGCTTCTGCGCCCGAGGCCGGGCAGACGGGCGAGAGCGCGCTCAAGCGCGTCTATCGGCGGAAGCATGGCTCACGCCTCAGCGGCCGAAGAGGCCGGGGATTCCGCCGCCGTCCTTCATCAGCGCCATCATGTGCTCCTGCGTGGCCTTCTTGACCTGCTTCAGGGCGCCGTTGACGACGTTGAACAGCATCGTCTCGAAGCGCTCCGTCTTGCCGCCGGAGACCTCCGCCCATGTCTCGGGCGAGATCTTGATGGAGGTGATCGTGAAGTCGCCGCGCGCGGTCACGCTGATGCCGCCGTTGGCGTACTCCGCCTGGATGCTCTCCATCTCGCTCTGCATCTTCTTGGCCTCGCTGCGCATCTGCATGGCCTGCTTGACCTGGTCGAATATGCCCATTTTCCTAGTCCTTTCTTTTTTTCGTTTTTCTCGTCTTTGGAGATTCCTCTATGAGCCCGTGCTTGCGGGCCTTGTACGCGACCACGCGCTGCGTGGTGCCAAGCGCTCGCGCCGCGGCGGCCACGCGCCACCGGCTGGCCGCAAGCGCCTGCGACAGGATGGCCCGCTCGAAGCCGCCTATGAGCTCGCCCCACTTCTCGCCGCGCCACGTCCACCCGGCGAACGGCCCGCCCGCCCCCGGGCCCGAGCGCAGCCACCGGCGCACGCGCAGAGGCAGGTCGTCCACCTCCACGCTCTCGCCGAACGCAACCAGCTCCGCCTCCTCGCGCGCCTTCGCCTGCTCCGCAGGACTGCTCCAGGGATAGGCGGCCATCGCGTCCTCCGCCGCTCTAGACCAGAGCCTTCCCACTCAGCTCCTCGTATGCCCTGACGTAGATCTCGCGCGTGCGGGCGATGACGTCGTCCGGCAGCACCGGCCCCGGAGGCTGGTGGTTGAAGTGCACCGAGTCCAGCCAGTCGCGCACGAACTGCTTGTCGAGCGACGGCGGATTCGCCCCGACGGCGTAGGAGCTCTCCGGCCAGAAGCGCGAGCTGTCGGGCGTGAGCACCTCGTCCGCGAGGATCAGCGAGCCGTCGGCGTCGCGGCCGAACTCGAACTTGGTGTCCGCGATTATTATGCCGTGCGAACGCGCGTAGTCGGCGGCCCTCGAATAGAGGCCGATCGTCGCGTCCCTGAGCGCCGCAGCCAGCTCCGCGCCGACGAGCCTCTCCGTCTCGGCGAAGCTTATGGCCTCGTCGTGGTCGCCTATCGCCGCCTTCGTGGTGGGCGTGAACAGCACCTCGTCGAGCTTGGACGCGTTCTCGTACCCGGCGCGGAGCGGCTGGCCGTTCACCGTGCCGCTCCTCTGGTACTCCTTCCACCCGCTGCCGGTGAGATAGCCGCGGGCGATGCACTCCACCTCCACCATCTTCACCTTCCTCACGAGCATGGAGCGCCCGCGCAGGTCGTCCCTGACGCCCTGCAGCGTCTCGGGATAGCGGTCAACGTCCGCCGTCACCAGATGGTTCTTCATACCGAGGAACTCCATCCAGAAGAGCGACAGCTGGTTCAGCACCTTGCCCTTGTCGGGAACGCCGCAGGGCAGTATCACGTCGAACGCGCTGATGCGGTCGGTCACGACCATGAGCAGCGTGTCGCCTAGATCAAAGACGTCGCGCACCTTCCCGCTCTTGGGAGGCGGCAGGCCGGGGATCGACGTCTCCAGCAAGGCATGGTTCTTGTCGTATTTCATTTTCTTTTCCTCTGAAGGTCCTGATGCGTATTATACCACATTTTCCCGATCGCGGCTCAATGGTCGTGGGCGCCCTCGCCGTGCCACGGCACGAAGGCGGGCACGGCGTCGATGCCGGCGGCTATGCGCTGCCGCACCGCCTCATAGACGAGGATCGTCACGGCCGCGCTGACGTTCAGCGAGTCCGCAGTGCCCAGCATCGGTATGCGCACGCGGATGTCCGCGCCGTCCATCCACTTCGCCGTGAGCCCGTACTGCTCCGCCCCCACAGCGATGGCGACGTTTCCGGTGAGATCCACCTCGAAGTGCAGCTTCTCCGCGTGCGGCGTGGCGGCCAGTATCCTGAACCCGCGCCGCCCAAGCCATTCAAGCGCCTCGTCGGACGTCGCCTCGACTATCGGAACCGTGAACATCGTCCCCGTGGACGCCCGCACCACGTTGGGGTTGTGCACGTCCGTCGTGCGGTCGCACACTATCACCGCCGCCGCGCGAGCCGCGTCCGCGCTGCGCAGAATGGTACCGAGGTTCCCGGGCTTCTCGATCGCCTCCGTGACGATCACCAGCGAGTTCGGCGGCAGCTCAAGGTCGGAAAGCCTCTTCGCGACGTGCGGACCCACCATCAGCAGGCCGTCGGGACGGTCCCGGTACGCCATCTTCTCGAACGCCGCCTTCGAGCACCTGTACTCCTCCGCCCCAAGCCGCGCGCAGTCGGCAACAAGCGCCCCCTCGTTCTCGTTCTTGAGGTATAGGTCTGGACAGTGGAATATCGCGCGCGGACGATACCCGGCGTCGATCGCGCGGCGGCACTCCCTGTACCCCTCGACGATCATCTCCCCCGTCTCCTCGCGCTCGGAGCAGCTGCGCAGCCTGACGACGGACTTCACCCTGGGGTTGGACGTCGAATTCAGCTCGACCATCTGCACATCCTCCGCGCGCCTCTCACCTGCCGCGCTCCATCGCCCCGCCGCGCGACTTCCCCTCAGCCCGCTCCTGCTCCTGCATCTGCCGGCGACGCGCCGTGATCTTCAGATAGTCCGGCCTGTTCTGCAGAAGCTCCTCGCACACCGTGCGGTTGAGAAACACTATCCCGCCCGCGCGCAGACGAGCCTCCATGTCCTCCCCGCTCTCCCCATCCCTCATCGCCTCCGGCAATACCGCCAGCAGCTGCTTCGCAATGCGCGGCTCCACGACGATGCGCGCGTAGCGCGACCCGAAGAAGCACACGTTCCCCTCGCGCAGCTTGCGCTGCACTAGCGTGCGGTACGCGTCGATCTCCTGCAGCAGCGCCGCGCTCTTCGCGTTGGCCTTGAACGGACGCTCCTCCTCCGCGGCCGCGGCGGCAGGCTTGGCCCCCGCCGCGTCTTCGTCCTCGAAGAGCTCGTCGAGGCTCGCCGCCACCGCAGGCTGCTGCGCCGCCGCAGCCGCCCCCGCCCCCGCGGCCACCGCGTTCTCCGGCTGCGTCGCCAGGAACTTGCGCCACGAGTTCACCTGATGCGTCACCTGGACGTCGTTCACGAATATCGCCGTGCCCATCCGCGCCACCCTGTACGGCGGCGCAAGATAACGCCCATTCACGAACACCATCCCCTCCGCAAGCGGCTTGCCCACCGCTCCCTTCAGCTCGCGCATCGCCTGCCTCGGCACCTTCTCGAACCCAGGCGCGGCAGCGGCGGCAACCACGTCAAGCGCCAGCATCGCCGCCAGCACGGCATACATCGCCTTCATCACGCATCTCCCTTCGGCTGCTGAGGCTTCTTTGGCGCAGGCGCCTTCTTCGGAGCAGGCCTGCCCTTCGGCGCCGACCTCGGCTTCGGCGGCTTCTTCGCCTCCACAGGCTTCGGCTCGGGCTTCACGGCCGGTTTCGGCTCAGGCTTCACGGCAGGCTTTGTCTCCGGCTTCGGCGGCTTCTTCGCCTCGACGGGCTTCAACTCCGGCTTCACGGCAGGCTTCGGTTCCGGCTTCGGCGGCTTCTTCGCCTCGACGGGCTTCGGCTCAGGCTTCACGGCAGGCTTCGGTTCCGGCTTCGGCGCAACACCGTCCTTCTTGTCCTTCTCGGCCTTCTCTTTGGCTGCCACCTCCTTCGCTTCGCGTATCTGGCGCAGCGTGTCCTTCACCTCCGCAGAGTCTGGAATCAGCTCAAGCGCCTTCTTGGCATACATCTCCGCGTCGTCGAGCTTGCCCATCTTCAGGCAGACCATTCCAAGGTTGTTCCAGATCGTGGGCTGCCTCGGACGCTGCTGCGCGCACGTCTTGAGATGCTCCTCTGCGCGCGCCCACTGGGCCTGGCGGACAAAGTTCATCGCCACGCCAAAGTTGGCGTCGGGATCCTTGTCGTTGGCGTCGAGGATCGTCTTCGCATAGATCGCCGCAAGCGCGAAGTCCTGCCGCGAAAGCGCCATGTGGAGGCTTTCGCGCGGCGTCACCTGGTTCAGTCCTACTGAACGCGCCTTCTTGACCTTTTCTATGAGAGTCTGCAGCCCCTCGTTGCGGTCTTCAAGCTCCTTCGCGAACTTCGCCTCGGCCTCCGCCGTGGCGGCGTCGCCCGTGCGGTCGGCGCGCTCCGCGCGCATCCGCGCCATCCGGGATATGCGCCACTGCGCGAACTCGAAGAGCTCCACGATCTTCTTGCCAACGACGCTTGGCTTTATGAGGCCCGCGTCGTATGCGGCGATAATGCGCCTCGCAAGACCCCTGGTTCTTTCAATCCCCGCGACGCGCCCAGCCTCGTCCTTCACCGCCGGACGCGACAGAACGCCCGAGGAGAGCGGCAGTTCCTTGCCTTCGCGCTGCTTCCAGAACTCGAAGCCCATCTGTATGGCCGTCTCCTTCATGCGCTCCGGCTTTTCGCGGATCCAGACCAGAAGCGCCTTCGCGGGATGCTCCGCCATGGCCACCCTGTCCTCCGCGTCAAGGTCGTCGCCCCTCAGCCGCACGCTGCGCGCGTGCTCGTCGCCGTCGTTCATCAGCGACACGGCAAGAAGCTTCTTCCCCTGCGCAGCCGCAATGAGCTCTATTATGGGATCGTACGACCCGTCGGTGAACACGCGCCGCGACTCTCCGCTCTCCTCCACCACTTCGTAGGCGTAGTCGTTGATCATCGCAAGCGCCGCCCTAGTGGGACGCTGAAGCCGCCCTGGCAGCACGCCCAGAACCATCAGGACTGCGCCCGAGATGAACAGAACGAGCCGTCCACCCTGCCCCATGCGCGCGAACTGCCGCATCTGAAGCGCCGACAGGTCGCGGCAGCACGCCTCCACGCCGAACACCAGCACCATGCACGCCACAGTTATGGAGACGGCCAGCATCGACGCCAGAAGAAGGAACTGCGAGTCAACCTTCCCGAAAGGCGTCCAGTTCCAGAACCAGAGAGGCGCGAGCATCGCAAGCTGGCTGAACGCGATTATCCCTATCGACAGCATGAACGTGCCGAGATGGTAGGGCAGAAGGCCGTCCTCGTCCGACGTGCGCGGCAGCACGAAGAGGGCAAGCGCGCACGGCAGCAGACACACGGAGAGAAGAAGTATCCACCCAAGCGGACTCGCCGCGTTGACGAAGCAGCCCCACCATTGCGTTATGTACAGATGCGGCATATCTCCGGCCGTCTTGCCGATTGCTTCCAGTCCGCCGGACTTGACGAACGTCCAGCAGTTGAGGCCGATGCCGCTCAGAAGACCTGCCACCCACACGAACGAAAGCAGCCAGCGGGCAGACTGACCGGCCGCAGGATCGAGCAGCTGGTCGTTCTCGCTCGTGATGCCGCACCTGATCGCCCTGATGTAGGCCCACCAGCAGACGGCCAGCAGCGCAATGCCAAGCGGACTCTCCGCCGTGATTGCGCCCGCGATGAACAGCGCCGGGACGGCAAGCGTTATGTGCCCGTAGAGCATAAACGCCATGTAGAAGAAGAACGCGACAATCAGAAGGAACATCAGGAAGCCCGGCGACGACGCCGTCTGGCCAGCCCTCCACACGGGATCCGCGCACGCGAAGAACAACGCACCGCAGAAAGAGGCCACGCGCTGAACAAGGCATCTGTCCTCCGACTTGAAGAGCCTTATACGCGTGATCTGCGCAAGGAGGATTCGCAGCGTCAGATAGACAAGTCCGGCGGCCGTGGCAGCCATTGCGCGCCCAATCCACGGCAAGAGCCAGTTGCCGGTCGCGACGCCCCCCTGATATACCAGCCCGCCAATGGCTCGCCAGAAGCCCGGCAACGGCGACGACGGCGGACGCAGGCCAGAGGCGACGACGGCATCCCCCCATGCCTCGGGATAGAGCCCGGGGAAGCGGAAGAGCGTCATTCCAAAGAGCACCGCCCCCGAAATGCCAAGAGCAGCAAGAAAGTCTAAGAATGTAAGCCCGGCCGCTGGAGGCGTAGGCTGTTCCAAACGCTCCTCAAACTCGTCGTCATTTTCCTCGAACATCATCCACCTCCATTATGCAAGCAGGGCGGCCGTTTCCGGACCGCCCCGCTGTTTTGTCCTTTTCACAAAGGAACTCACTTCTAGTGAATATCCTCTTATGTGGCTCTGCAACAGCCCTTACGCCCTGCGGCGACGGCGCAGCGCCATGAGCGCACCGCCCAACAGCATCAGCAGCCCGCTCGACGGCTCCGGCACATGCGTCATGCTGAAGTTCGTCGAACCACCGGCAACCGGTTTCAAACCATTGCCAGCATCAATATAACCATTGTTCAGCAATGTATCATAGCTATACGCCAAAAGCCGATTTGTTCCTGTAACATTCCCGTCACTACCATAAGTGAGAAGTTCAACGAAAAAGGAATACGTCGAACCATATCCGGAAATATCAGTTGTTATCGGACCAGTGAGCGATGTCCCTGTCATATTATCTGGAAAGTCAACGCCATCAGCGACATACTCATCCAGCTGTACCGCGCCAGTAGTGTCAGTAAGCTTCTCATCAGTATGATCGCCGCTAATCGCATAAATCGCCGCAGTTGTGAATTCACCGCTGCCTTCTGGAATCTGCCAGTAGAGGAAATCGGCAAACGCACAAGTTGCGCTGACAAGTGCCGCACTAAGAATTGATAGTCTTTTCATTGTCTAACCTACCTAACTTCGTTCTATCGTTATTGTTCTCGTTACCTAAACCTACCAAGTAATCGTGACCGTACCATTCCCGGCAGCCGCAACATACCAAAATCCCATGCCTGGCGGAACGACAACTGTATCCGCCACCCATGTGGACTGCTTGAATGTCTTATTGCCGAGTTTCTTTTCGACAACAACCTCACGGCACCAAGCGGAAGCATTACCGCCTGTTGGCGTCCTATAAAGGAAAAATGACTGCGCACCCGTGTTCGGGTCAAACACAATTATCTGGTCATTGCCATTCATCCCTGCGATTTTCCCCTCTGCGTTGAGATTGAACTCAGCAGCATACGGACTCGCGAGGAGCATATAGACCTGCTCAGAAGCACGGGTAATCGTCTGCGCACTAACTGTCGCATTGGTGTACTGCCCATAAAGGTAGAATGGATTAACCGTATCGCCAGTTTTGGGATTCTGACGCACCAGCACAAGCGCCTTGCCGCGAACAATGGCGGCTTCATTCGCCGTAGGAGGGTTAAGCTGCTCGTTGCCCTTATCAGTTACCGTCGTCAGTCCCGCCCAACCTGTAGAGGTAAGCGTCCACCCATACCAGTTGCTGCCGTCATAGTAGCGCAGTTCGTCACCCTGCGTAAGATTCGCAGTGCTGACGAGATTTGACACAGTAACAGGGCCACCCGTTCCGACCTCGACCCACGGAACGCCAATCACCGTGTTGGTGGAGCCGCTGTCGATCCTCACGAGACCGCAGATATTGTTGCCGGTAAACGCGAACGCGGGCACGGCTGCGGCCGCCGCGAGCGCAAGCAGAACATTCCTTGTTTTCATCGTAGAAATCCTTCCTTGCTGAAATTGTTACTTCGTTCCAAACGCGCGAGTGCCGATCACCTTGAAGAAGGTGCCCTCGGGCTTCGCGAACTCGAACTCGCCGTCCTTCGCCGTGGCGTCCAGCTCCTCGCCCTGATCGCCGGGCTTGGCGCAGGTGACGACCTTGTAGGTGACGCCGGGCATCATGCCGGCGACGCTCACCTTGATGGTGGCGGCGTTCACGGCAATGCCGGTGATCTGCGGCTTATCGACGATCGACTCGACCGCGACGGATGCGCCGCCGACCGCAGCAGCGGCCACGGCGACCTGCGCCTGACCGGCCTTGCCGGCCGTCGCCTCGTCGCTCACCGCGACCTGCGCGTTCACGACTGCGGGCTTCTTGCCCTGAACCGTCGCAAGCGTCGTGGTGCCGTCAGCGGCCTTCACGCGGGTATCGAGCAGATACACGCCGTATGTGCCGCCCTGAAGGGCGTCAACCGTCGCCTCGCTCACCTGGAAGAGCGTGGGCGGGCAGTGGCCGTCCTTCGCGAGCGACGCGAGAATCACCACGCGGTCGTTCTCCGAGACGAGCGTACCGTCGGCCTTGAACCCACCAAACTCAGCCCCATCCGCAGTCCACACGAGAGCATAGCGCTCGCCGTCAAGCACCGTCGTGCCGTCGGCATACTTGTCGGGACCCTGCGTCGAGAACGAGAGGAGCGCGTCGCCCATCCCGGCAAATCCCGCAGCCGCGAGACCCGCAACAGCCATCATCAACAGCTTCTTCATTTTCTTTACTCCTTAAAATTGTTGCGTTGGGAATTATTCAGCGTTGACCGTCTCAAGGCGATAGTACTTCACCGGAGCATCCGCACCCGGCAGATTCAATTCCACCGTTGTTCCGTTAACGGGAGTGCCGTCATCCTTGCCAGTGCTAAAATCAGAAGAAGTCGCAGAGTAGAGCTTCACCGCCTTGCCCGGAGCAGGGTCAGTCGGAGGAAGCGTGAATGTCGCCTTGTCGGCACTCATCGCTATCGCCTTGATCTCAAGCTTGTCATCGCTAAGAGGATCAAGACCCGCTTCATACTTCTGGGCAACAGTCATGCCGGATGTCGCATTGATCACAGTATTCGAGGTATTCCATCCGAGACCATACTTGTCAAACCAGCTGTTCTGAATGCCATCGGTTGAACCGGCGACTGTCGTAGAAGCAGCAACAGCCGCAGCCTCTCCCGCCGTACCAGACTTGATGACGAAGTCGTCAATGCCTGTGGAGCCAACAACTTGAACAGAAGCAAGCGACGACGAGGAATCAGTTGCAAGCTTGTACCACGCACCTGTCGCGGGCTCATCCGTGCTAGGAGTAAGATAACCGTTTGACGTCATCTTCGGCTCGCCATCCACGCGCACCTGCGCGAAACCAGCGGTATAGTCGAACACGAACGTCACGCGATGCCATGACTCGTCGGCAACCTGGACAAGATCACACCAGGCAGCTCCATCGCCGCCTTTAGGCGTGCACCATACCTGCAGCATGCTGTTCGAACTAACTCCGACCGCAATCTGGACGTTCTCCGAACCTTCGGGGAACTCCAGCTCATCATCCGGCACAGAAGCCTGCACCATCATGTCAAGCAGAACAACCCCACTCTGCGCAGAAGCGGGCGCATACGTGACTGCGTCGTCTATCGGCAGCACTTTCGTGTGGTCACCGGACATAGGATAACCGACCGATGCAGCCGCGTATTCGTAGTTTGTGGCTATCGGCGTTCCCGCACCAGTCCACCCAGTGCTTGGAGCGGCTCCGTCTTCAAACGATGCCGTAACGACATCCGTAACTGCTCCAAACGCAGCGCCTGCAATCAGCAGACTGCATATAGAGGCAAGCTCTTTTTTTGTCATGCGCATAATGCGTTTCTCCTTTAAAAAAACAAGTTTCTAGTTTTCCTTGCGCGAGATTGTATCAAAAATCCTCCGCTCTGGCAAGAGTGTTCAAAAAATTTTTTTCATTTTTTTATCGGCCGCTGCCGGTCGGCCCATCCTCCCGTCCCCCAGCTGAAATTTCTCCGCACCGTAGTTGCATTTCTCTCTCCCCTTTGCTATACTCTCCGCCATGAAGACCCAGCCCTCCCCCCGCCCCTCCCCGGCCCGCCGCGCGTCCTCCCGCGCCGCGCGCGCCTTCGGCGACCTCTGCGAGCGCACCGACGGCCTCGCCTCCGTCTGGCGCG
>JAEEGL015918669.1_pt1 | contig 15391 bp, 16 predicted proteins | sample 9134231 | NCBI WGS metagenome assembly JAEEGL01 (sample SAMN16246548, study PRJNA631951) | gut metagenome | biome: gut microbiome; feature: rumen; material: fiber-attached | host: Bos | place: Iran: Karaj | collected 2018-10 | reverse complement strand
GTAGTTCTTACTGTTGCTTTAATTGTATTTACTATTTGGATCTTCGTATCTAAATATAATATTTCATACTCTTTAGAAAGAGCTATCGCAGTAATAGTTGTATCATGCCCTTGTGCCTTAGGTCTTGCAACTCCTGTTGCGATAATGGTTGGAAATGGTAAATCGGCTAAATATGGAATATTATTTAAAAACGCAGAAGCATTAGAAGAAACAGGTAAAGTTAATATTGTAGTGTTAGATAAGACAGGAACTATTACTGAAGGTATACCTGAAATCACAGATATTATTCCTTATGAAATAACTGAAAAAGAATTAATAAAGATAGCCGCATCACTAGAAAGATTAAGTGAACACCCACTCTCTAAAGCTATCGCAAATAAAACATTAGATTATTATGAAACTAAAGACTTTAATGCGATTAAGGGTGTAGGCATTAAAGGATTAGTAAATGATAAAGAATGTATCTCAGGTAATATTAATATATTTAATAATACAAACCTATTAACTGGTGATATAAAGAATAAAGGAGAAGAATTATCTAAAGAAGGTAAAACACCATTATTCTTTATATATGATAATAAGTACATTGGATTAATTGCGTTAAGAGATAAGATTAAAGAAGATTCTAAAGAAGCAATTAGACTCTTTAATAAATATGGCCTTGAAACTATCATGCTTACTGGAGATAATAAAATTACCAGTGAAGCAATAGGAATGGAAGTAGGAGTTAAAAAAGTAATTAGTGGAGTACTCCCAGAAACTAAAAGAGATGTTATTATAGAACTTAAAAAACGTGGTAAAGTAATGATGATAGGTGATGGAATAAATGATTCTATTGCTTTAACTGAAGCTGATGTATCACTTGCGATAGGAAGAGGTTCTGATATCGCAATTGATAGTGCAAATGTAGTTTTAATGAAATCATCACTACTTGATGCGGTAGCTGCATATTCTATATCTAGATATACATATTTAAATATCTTAGAGAACTTATTCTGGGCATTTATCTATAACCTAATTATGATACCTCTTGCGGCTATGAGTAAAATGCTTCCATGGATGGGCGCAGCTGCGATGAGTTTATCATCATTTACTGTATGTATGAATGCATTAAGGATTAATTTATTTAATCCATATAAAGAAAGAAATTATAAAAATAAAAACATAAATATAAATAGTGAGGAAAATATGTCAAAACAAGAAAGAACTTTAATGGTTGAAGGAATGAAGTGTATGCACTGTGTAGCACACACAGAAGCAGCCCTTAAAAAAGTTAAGGGCGTTAAAAAAGTAACTGTATCACTAGAAGATAAAACTGCAGTAGTATTATCTAATGATAAAGTTACTAATGAAGAACTTATCCAAGCAGTAGAAAGTGAAGGATTTAAAGTTACAGAAATAAAATAGATGGTTCAAATCGAACCATCTATTTTTTTTCATTTTTCTTTATTAGTTTTAAATCTACGTGGCAATATCCACCTGGATTTTTGTCTAGATAATCTTGATGATATTCTTCAGCATCATAGAAGTTATCTAGTTTTTCTACTAAGATTTTATAATCTTTATCAAGTGTTTCACTAAAGTATTCTAATACTCTTTCCTTATCAGATTCACTTTCATAGAATACTCCACTTCTATATTGATGTCCTACATCATGACCTTGTTTATCAACTGAATAAGGATCAACGAATCTTAAGAAGTGTTCAAGTAACTTTTCTAGGCTAATTTCTGCCTTATTATATTCTATAAGTACTGTTTCAGCGTGACTAGCAAGTCCGGCTTTTAATTCTTCGTATTTTGGATTAGCTTTATTACCATTGGCATATCCAACAGTAGTATTAACTACACCTTTTAAAGATTTGAAATAGGCTTCAACTCCCCAGAAGCATCCGCCCGCAAGATAAATTCTCTCCATTAATTAATTCCCCTTTTTAATTTGAAACTTATTAGGCGTAAATGATGTGTTATGTTCTATAAAGTATTTAAGGATTTCGTCTCTAGAATACTCATTATTACTCATAATCCAATACTTAAATAGATAGATAAATTCACCCGTAATCATCTCGACATTTAAGTCTCTAGGAATATTATTATCTTTTAAGAATTTATTATCAACGAATATGCTTTGCATATTTCTTAAATTATATTCGAATTCATTTAAAAAGATAGAAGAAGCGCTTGAAGATAGTATAGCTTTGATTAATAATTTATCTTCATAAAAGTGGTCTAACATATGAGCTAAATAATGTGCATAATCTATATCACTTGATTTACTATAGTCATGATTAGATTCTTTTATGAGGTTTTTGTCAAATACATGACTAAATATATGTTTAACAAAAGAAAGAAGAATTTCTTCTTTATTTTTAAAATGACTATAGAATGTGCTTCTAGATACTGTGCTTTTATCTAATATATCTTGAATAGTAATATCGTCATAATTATTAGATAGAAGAAGTGACTCAAATGCACTATATATTTTGTCTAATGTTTTAATCTCTCTTTTATCCATTTTATTTATTATTAGAATACTTCTTTAAGGCATTAAATGTTTCATCTGAGATTACGTGTTCTACTCTACAAGCATCAAGGTGTGCTTGTTCAGTTGAAACACCAATCTTTTCTAAGAGTTCAGTTAATATTTTGTGTTTAGCATATGTTACAGAACCAATTTCAAGACCTTTTTCAGTTAATACTAAATTACCATTAGCCTCAACTATAACAAGTCCATCAGTCTTCATTTTTTTAAGAGCAATAGAAACTGAAGCTTTTGAAAAATTCATAAGCCTTGCGACATCTATAGCTCTAACGATTTCTTGTCTTTCTTTTAACATTAAAATATGTTCTAAATAGTCTTCAACTGATTCTTTCTTGTCTAACATAAATTGCCTCGCTAATCATTATAAATATTATTATAATTTTTGTAGACAAAATCAATACTTAGTAGTAAAATTACATAGGGTTAGTTATTTCTAACCATTAATTTTTGGTAAATAAGTTAGTTGTTTCTAACTTTTAGGGGGGATTTTATATGCCAATCATACTTGCACCAATAAATGAAGAAGTTACAATTGTGAGAGTAATTGCCGAAGAAAAAACAAAGAAACATTTAGAATCACTTGGTATTTCTAATGGGAGAAAAGTAGTAGTACTTCAAGTATCTAATGGTAATGTTATTTTGTTAATCGGAAATACAAGACTTGCTCTTGATAAAGATCTCGCAAGTAAGATATTTATTGGATAATTCTATTGTTTATATAATTTTGGGAAGGAGAATATATGAAAGTAGTAAAAAAATTAAGCGAACTTAAAATTGGTGATAGCGGTGTAATCACCAGCGTAGTTGGCGATGGAAGAGTCAGACATAGAATGTTTGACATGGGTGTTACTCCAGGCGCAACTGTGTATTTAAGAAAGACTGCACCTCTTGGTGATCCTATCGAAGTCACTTTAAGAAACTATGAGTTAACTTTAAGAAAAACTGAAGCTGAACTCGTAATGGTCGAAGTTGAGGAGGTAGAAGCATAATGAAAAGATTTGCATTAGCCGGAAACCCTAACTCAGGTAAAACCACTCTATTTAATGCCTTAACTGGTGCCACAGAATATGTAGGTAACTGGCCAGGTGTTACAGTAGAAAGAAAGATTGGTACATATAAGAAACTTAGTGAACCAGTTGAGATCGTAGACCTTCCTGGTATTTATTCACTATCTCCTTATACTCCAGAAGAAGTTATCGCAAGAAACTTTATTATTGATGAAACTCCAGACGCAGTAATCAATATCGTTGATGCGACTAACCTCGAAAGAAACCTTTATCTCACAACTCAAATTCTTGAGATGAAAGTTCCAGTAGTCATCGCACTTAATGTGTATGATGAAGTTATTAAAAATGGTGATGAAATTGATACTGACCAACTCTCAAAAGAACTTGGTGTTCCAGTAGTTAAAATTTCCGCTATTAAAGAAACTGGTTTAAAAGAATTAATGGAAACAGCTTTAGCTGAATCTATAAAAGGTAGAGAAGCTAGAACTATTATTGACGTTAAGAAGATTAATGAATTAATAGAAAGCCTTGAAGATGAATTCGAAGTTAAAGGCGTATCTAACCCACTCTTCCACGCTGTAAAATTAGCTGAAAATGATGAAATTGAAGTTGAAAATCATAAAGACTTAATTGAAATCGTTGAAAAAGCTAAAGATAAGCTAGATGATAAGACATTTGGTAATGATATTGAAGCTATTATCGCAGATAGTAGATATAAGTTCATTTCAAACAAATGTTCAGTATGTTATAAAAAGTCAAGTAATGTTGAAGTAACTGCTGGTGATCACTTTGATCAAAGACTTACTAAATCAGATAAGATTGATAAAGTCTTAACTAATAAATGGGCAGGTATTCCAATTTTCCTTGCTATTCTATTTGTAATCTTCCATATTACATTTAGTTCAAATTTCTTATTCTTTGGTAAATTCATAGGATTTAGCGAAGAAGCAGCAGATGCAACTCTTGGAATCTTCTTTACTCCAGATGGAATAAATTCTCCGGGTGTAATGCTTCAAACTGCATTAATTGCCTTTACTGATTGGCTCACAGAACTCTTACATCAATTATTTGAAGTTATGGGTGCTGGATCATTCATTACTGGCTTAATCGTTGATGGTATCTTTGCAGGATTATTCTCAATCCTTTCATTCTTACCTCAAATCTTATTATTATTCTTATTCTTTGCAATCTTAGAAGATTCAGGATATATGGCTCGTGTAGCATTCATCCTTGATAGAATCTTTAGAAAGTTTGGTTTATCTGGAAGAGCATTCATGCCTATGATTATGGGATTTGGATGTAGCGTTCCAGCTATGATTAACACAAGAACTCTTGCAGATGATAAAGAAAGAACTGCAACTATCCGTGTTATCCCATTCTTCTCATGTGGAGCTAAACTTCCAATCTTAGTTGGTGTTGCTGGTGGTATTGTTACACTTCTTGGTTGGAATGGTGCTGATGGAATCGTATTTGGTATTTATGTATTTGGAATGTGTATGGCTATTGTAGCTGCACTTCTTATGAGAAATACATCTATGAGAGGAGAAGTGCCTCCATTCATCATGGAACTTCCTGCATACCATAAACCTTCATTCAAAGCATTAATGATTCACTTATGGGATAAGACAAAACACTTCGTTAAGAAAGCATTCACAGTAATCATCGCATCTACAATTCTTATCTGGTTACTCTCTCACTTAAGCTTCAAGTTCCAATACTTAGAAGATGAAGAAATCACAAGTTCAATGCTTGCATATGTAGGTAGAGGCTTATTATGGCTCTTCACACCTCTTGGATTTGGTTACCAAGCTAACCTTGATGGTTGGGGATTCGTATTCGTTGTTGGTGCTGTATCAGGTTTAATCGCCAAAGAAAATGTTATTACAACATTCTCAACACTCGCAACAGCTATTAACGCTGTTAACTCATCAATCGTCATTGATGAAGCTCTTGGTGAAGAAGTAGCTCCAGTTGTTGCTATGATTCAAGCTACAGGTATTCATGTATCTGGCTTACTCGCATATATCGCATTCAACTTACTCACTATTCCATGCTTCGCAGCCGTTGCCACTGCTAAGGCAGAACTCCCTAAAGGACAAATCTGGAAGACAATTTTATTCTGGCTTGGCTTCTCATACTTAACAGCTGCCGCTGTATATGTATGCTTCGAATGGTGGTGGACTTCATTCATTGTAGTCGCATTAATTGTTGGTGGTGTATTTGCTATTCATTATTACAATAAGAGACATCCACTTGATGCTCCAAAAGTAAAAGAGGCTTAACTATGAAATGGTTTGAAATTCTATTACTCGTAATTGCTCTTGGTTTTGCTTTAACTATATTTGCTATAAGAATTAAAAAGTTAATAAAAAAAGAACCACTTGATTGTGATTGTGCTAGTAGTGGAAAGTCAAATCTAGTTAAGTGGTATCACAAAACCTATAAATGCAATTGTTCTAAGAAACAATAATTCTCTCTAAGAGTTACCCGATCCCCCTTGGGTAACTCTTTTTTACTCCTAGAAATAATATTTAATATTTCACTAAAACAGCATATTTTTTACCTTGACTTTATATAATAAAAATGATAAATTATTCTAGTAATATTTATAGAGGTGAAATTATGGCAAAAGATGGAAGACTTAATGTAGTTCTTAAATGTTCTGAATGTGGTAGTGAAAACTACAATGCTAGTAGAAATAAAAAGCTCCATGCCGAAAAGATGGAAGTTAGAAAGTATTGCCACGTTTGCAGAAAAGAAACTTTACATAAGGAAAAGAAATAAAAAACTTCAATCGCGTATTGAAGTTTTTTTAATATTTGAAGATGAAAATACTTGTATTTAAAGATAATATTTACGATGAAAATGCATATTTAGTTAAAGATCTTGATGTTACTATAATAGATCCAGGTTTTAACTTTAAAATAATTGATCAATATCTAAAAGAGAATAATTTATCTTTAAATAAGATATTACTTACTCATGGCCATATTGATCATATTGGTGAACTTGATTTATTTGTGAAAGAATATCCAGATGTTAAAATCTATATCAGTGAAAAGGATTATCCACTTCTTTATGATAGGAAATCTAACGCATCTTTAATAATGGATGAAAGAAAATCTCTAAAACATATTGATAATAATGTAAATATAGTACATGATAGAGAAAACATAGGTGGCTTTATTTTTTATTCAACTCCTGGTCATACTAAGGGTTCTGGTATATATTTATATAAAGAATACTTATTCACAGGGGACACATTATTTAAAGGAACTGTGGGAAGAACTGACCTTGAAGGTGGAAGAGAATCTGATTTAATGCATTCTCTTAAAATGATTAAAGAATCATTTAGTAAGAAGACTATTATCCTTCCAGGGCACTACGCAAAAACTACTCTATCCGATGAAATAAAGAATAATGCATATCTTAAAGGAGATAAGAAATGATCATATTATTAGGCGCATCTGCGAGCGGTAAAACTGAAGTATGTAAAGAACTTGTTAAAAATTACGGATATAAAAAACTTGTGACTTATACCACAAGAGAAAAGAGAGTAGGAGAAGTTGATGGAGTCGATTATAACTTCATTGATTCAACCACATTCAAAGAAAGAATTGATAAAGGTTTCTTCTTTGAATATGTATCTTATAATGGAAACTTCTATGGTACCGCAAGAAAAGATATCGATGATAATACAGTCTTAATTGTTGAACCTAATGGTTTTAAAGCCTACAGAGATTCATCACTTCCTAATATCATTTCATTCTATCTTGAATCAGATGAAGCTCATAGAACTTTATGGATGAGAAAAAGAGGAGATCCTGAAGACAAGATTTCATCAAGAATCATCAATGATAGAATTAGCTTTAAATCAGAAAATATAGAAGGCGTAACTTATAGCCTTAATTCAAATGATTTATCTATCGAAAACTTAGCCTTAATGGTTAATGATATCTATAAAAATAGAATTAAATTAGTTAAATAAAACACCGATTGATTTCGGTGTTTTATTATTTATAATAACCTAGAGTAGTTTTAACTATATTAGTATTCTCTTTATTAAGAATCACTCCCTTACTTAAGTTTTGTCCAATAAACTTAATATAAGTATGATTGAATGGTAGTCTCACCATTTTAACCATTTGTATTTCTTTTTTAGGTAATACATAGAATTTAGTACTAAATAGGTGAGTTCTTATAATGATTGAATCTTCTGAATAGTTAATCCAACTATTAAGACTTAGAATCGAATAATAAATAGATAATAATTCAAGAAGTATTCCAGTATATAACCTAAAGAACATGCACCAAACACTTAAGCCAGTAAGAATTATTATTTTTAAAATAAAGGAGAAGTAATACTTATCTGGTTTAACCTTTTTAAATCTATCATATCCCCTACCTATTACGTTAAAGTTTAAGGCTGAAATAGGGAATCTAAGAATGCTTTTATGATTTTTAATATAATCGATGTCATAGATACCAAAATGTCGTCCAAAGAACGAATATTTGATTGTGAATGATTTAAGTGTACTCGCTGGGAATGTAATATTTTCTCTTTCAATCCTACCTCTTTGAAGTTTATAGATATTATTGTTGATTTTAAGTGTTGTGTTAGAGGTATGAATAAAGTGAGAGAGAAGCGCAATTAAATAAAGCGCTATTATAAATAAACTTGAAATGAGTGGATATCTTCCTTCAAGTATATATTCACTATAAAGATTAAACACATCAATTAAAATTGTATTAATAATAAAGATGAAGAAGAACCATTTAGATGGGGCAATGAATGTCTCTATAACGTTTCTTGATGAAAAGACAAAGTCTTTATCTCTTTCATACATAGTCTTTTCTTTATCATAAACACCATTTATCTCGTCATTCAATTTAAGCGCATCGCTCTTATTAAGAACGATATTAAAAATCTTTTTACCACGTTTATTAATGATTACGAGTCTTGATTCATAGAAGAAGTTTCTAATTCTTGAATCAACTCTCTTAATAATGATTTCATCCTTCTTAAAGAAATTATAAGAAGTAACTGATCTATTAAAGAATTTTCTTTTTTTAATACTCATATTATTCTTAATTGAGAATGTCCTTCTTGGAATAGACACAAAAAGAATAAATGTTACCACAATAAGTAATCCTAAATATCCAAGAATCATCATTGATATTTCTCTTCTAAATACCTCTTCATAGATATTTTTAACCCATGGAAGAGTAAACGCCACAAGGACTAGATATGCGATTAAAGATATTTCTATTATTTGAGAGGGTCTGATTTTATAGTCTTCGTTCATCTTCGCCTCCTACAATTAAAGCCACAAGTTTTTCAAGAGCGAATCCTTGTAGTCTATAGATTTTATATTTTTGATCGTTTGCGATAATAGTAATTCTATTGAGATAAGCTTTTCTTTTATAAACATTAAGTACAATTATATCTTCATATTTAATTGTGGCATTATTAAATATCACATGATCATTTTCAATAATTGTCTCAATGTTTCTTTCTTTAATTAAACTTACAAAGTCAATAAAATAAAGATATAAAACCGCAAGTAAGCATAATACGCTAGCGATAATTGCGAAATATAATTGATTAATAAAGACATAAAAACTAAGAATAGAAGAAGTAATTAAAATAGCTGATAAAAGAGTTATCAGTATAAGCTTTGTGATTATTCTTAATTTCATTAGTGCTTGGTCATATTTATATTTCATATTAAAATTGTATTTTAATAATTATTCTTTGTCAAATTAATATATTGGCTATTATATGGTAAAATAAGATATATGAATATTTTTAGAGCGGATTCTATATCCATTAAAGTGAATGATAACTATATACTTAGTGATTTGAGTTTTTCTATTACTGAAAAAGAGATTACTCTACTTTTCTCATATTACGATGAAGCACAAGCGGTTTTAAACGCCTTATACCTTAAGAATAAGGTATTAGATGGAAAACTTTATTATGGTAATGAAGACTTAACTTCATTTAACTTCAACAATAGAGAAGAATGGAGAATAAGTGACGTAGGATATATTTCATATAGAGATAGATTATTTGAGAATCTAACAGTATACGATAATATCACTATGCCTATAAGACTAAATAGACTCACCATTCAAGAAGAATATATAGATGAATTACTTGATAATCTAAATATTGAAGATATAAAGAATGAATACGTTAAGAATATAAGTTTTTTAGATAGAGTAAAAGTACTACTAGCCCGTTCAATGGCGGCACGTCCTTTTGTCTTACTTTTAAATGATATTACAAGAGGACTTAAACAATTTGAAATTGATATTATAGTAGACTGTTTGTCTCATTTAAATAACTTATATCATATATCTATTATTCATGCGACTAACTATCAAAAGTTAAAGAGCTCTGCCTCAAGAGTCCTTACTATAGAAGATGGTGTGATAAAAGATGATAAGGATAGCATTTAATTTATCAATAAGACCGAAAATTAGATTTAATCTTATTACATTAATGATGTTTTTTTCATCATTTTTTCTTTTTGCGGGTCTTAATGTTTTAAATGTTGAATACATAAGTAATAATATTTATTTATACATCAGACATCAATCTATAAGTAATATTTTATTACTTTTAGCTTTGCTATGTTTCTTCATCGATTTTACTGTCATTCATAGTTTAAAGTTTGAAGATAAATTACTTTATACAATTCTAGATATTACTTCTAAAAGATGGAAGAAGGTTGTCTTATATAATTTAACTAAACTATTCCCAGTAATCCTTGGTACACTCTTTGGAACTCTCACATCATTTGGGCTTTTATATCTTGTCGGGTTACTTGAAGGTGGAAGTCAGATTTTTATCTTTAAAATTCCAAATATCATCATTCCTTTGGTTTTCCCAATCTTTTATTCAATGGTTACTCAGACATCATTCTATCTTTATATTGCCTTAAAAATCAAAAAGAGATTTAATGCATTCCCATATTTACTCGCACTTCTTGCGTGTATCTTCTTTATCTTTTCATCAAAAAGTAGCGTAATGGCTATATTATTCTATGTATCATTTATGATACTTATGTGTTACTTCGTTGTAAAGGTTAGTGATTATATAAGAAATATATCTAAATCAAGATATATGGATTCAAATTATGGAAGATTATTATTTAGAACTCTACTTGATAAGAGTTTGGTTCCATTATTCTTTATTACCTTTGTGACTACACTTATCTTCCAGGCAAACGTTAGTTTTAGACATTCAACTTTAAGTGAAAAGAAGAATTACTTTTCATATAATACAGAACTTAAAGTTAACTTAAGTGATAGCAATAAAGATACATTACGTAGTGAAGATGGAATAGTATACACATATATAAGTGAACCACTTAAAATCTCATATAACAATCGAGAATTCATTCTATATATTTGTGACACATCAATGATTAAAGATATCGCAAATGTGAATGTAAGAAATGAAGCACTAGAAAGTGATACGATTATTCTTCCAATTGAGTTTCAAAAAAGATATAATATGAATATCGGGGGAACTTATGGTTTTACCATAAATGATAAAGTTTATGAACTTAAGATAAAAGACTTTATTGATTCTCCAAACACATTTATATCTTATGCATCAGATATTAATGGACTAGACGTTTTATGCGATAATGTCTTAATTAAAAACGTTAAGAATGATTATAACGTTAGTGATTTACTTAATAAGCTAGATGGAGACAATTATATAGTAGTAAATGGTGAAAAAGAATCATATGTATCACTAGAGACTAGTAGATACTACTATCTAATTACTACCTTCATTCTAGGTTTAATAATATTCATGTTCTGGTATGCAAAGAATAGAATAATCTATTATACAAAGAAAAAAGAAACTTTAAACAGTTTACTCTCAGTACCTGTGAGAAGTTTCCAAGTCAAGAGAATGATATATTTAAATAATCTTGAAATATTTACTATCGCTTTGATGATTTTCTTAATATTCCATTTAATGCTTATAGCGTACTATAATCCGACAAGCGATGCAGTTTATTATATGTTTTTTAAAGACATAAAAATATCAAGTCTCCTAATATTTATACTTGAAATATTTTTAGTTTATAATATAATATTTTTACTTGAATATTTAATATATAGTAATAAAGAGTAGTGTTTATGAAAAAACAAAAAGAAAAAAAGTTAGTCAGAAAACCAAGCTTCTTTGTATGGTATATACTTGGACCGCTTGTCATATTATATTTCCGTCTTCAATTTAGATTTAGAAGGAATAAAATTAAGATTAGAAAGAAATCTTTAGTTTTAGCCCCTCATAGAGCTTACGCAGATTTCTTAACTATTCCAATTTCAATTTATCCTTATAGACCTCATTTCGTTGCGACATCTTATTGGTTTAGAAATAAGAGCCTTGGAAAACTATTAAGATTCTTAGGTTGCATTAAGAAAGATCAATATAGAGCGGACGTTAATGCGATTAAAGAAATGAGCGATTGTTTTAAAAGAGAAGAAATCGTTATGATGTTCCCTGAAGGACAAATGGCTCCAGATGGAAAGAGTCAATTAATCGTTAAAGGCGTTGAAAGATTAATTAAGAAATATAAAGTAAACGTATATTTTGTTAACCCTAAAGGAAGTTATTTAACTGGTCCTAAGTGGCATGGTAAGGTAATTAGAGGTGATATAGACGCGGAAACATCTTTAATTATCAAAGAAGAAGATATTGATAATCTCTCAACTGATGAGATTATGAATATCATTGAAAAAGAATTTGAAAAGAATGATGACTTAGAGTGGGTTAAATCTAAGCCAGAATATAAATATACTAATAGACAAAAGGCTCGTGGCCTTGAGAAAGCTTGTCACGTATGTCCTAAGTGTCATAAAGAATTCACTTTAGCTAGTGATAAATCAAGACTATATTGCACTGAATGCGATTTCAGTGTTGAATTTGAAAAGACATCATTTAAATTTAAAGAGAATCCATACTTTAAATCATTAGATGAATTATTCAAGTTCGAAAATGATCAAATTAGAAAAGATATTAAAGAAAATACTGAATATGTTGATGAAGCAAGAGTTATCTCATATGAAACAGTAGAAGGTAAAGAAACTAAATTTAATAAGGTTAAGATGACAAATGAAAAGGTATCACTTGTTAGTGATGATGAAACGGTTGATTTTGACATTTCTAAAATTATTAACTTTATTATTACTATGGGTGTTTCATTTGAAATTCCAACTCCTGAGTCAACATATAGAGTCTATCTAAAGAATGGTAATGCTTCAATAAAGTATTGGAGCAGGATGAGATATATAAAGGAGGAAAAATGAAAGTAATTATTAATGGTAAAGAATATGAGTACAAACCAAAAACTACACTAGAAGAAATATCAAATGATTTCCCTGGCGACTATTACTGTGCGACAGTAAACAATAGAATAAGAGAATTAAGTTATCAACTAGAAACAGAAGGCGCGGATGTGCACTTTTACGGTCTTGATTACTATGAATCAGTGAAGATCTATGAAGCATCGCTCCGTTATGTAATCGCAATGGCTGTATCTAATGTATTCCCTAAAGAAAATGTTAGATTTAGTAATTCAATTTCAATGGGTATTTATGGACATATTATTGGTAAAGAAGTTACTCCAGAAATGCTTGAAATCTTAAACCAAGAAATTTCAAGAATTATTAAAGCTGATTATAAGTTTGAAAGAAGAAAGTATGATAAGAAGACTATCAAACAATACTACAAATCTTTAGGATATTTTGACAAATTAGGTACACTTAAATATCGTAAAGAATCAGTTAACGTTTATGAAGTAAACGGATATAAGAACTATATGTATTCATACATGGTTCCATCAACTGGTTATCTTAAGAGCTTTAAGTTAAGACTTTACTATCCTGGATTTATTCTTCAATTCCCTCGTTCAGAAATGAAAGGTGAAATTCCTGAATTCGTAGATGAACCAAAATTCTTAAAGACTTTATCTGATGCGAATGAATGGGCAAAGAATACAGGTAGTGAAAACATCTATCAAGTAAATGATAAATGCAGTGATGATGAAGAACTCATTAAGTTCATCGGTGTATGCGAAACAAGACATAATCATCAACTTAAAGAAATCGGCGATAAAGTTCAAAAGAATTTGGATCAAATTAGATTAATCGCTATCGCTGGTCCGTCATCAAGTGGTAAGACTACATTCAGTAAGAGACTTGAAATTGAACTCTTATCAAGAAATATTCATCCAATGAGAATATCTATTGATAACTATTATTTAGATGAAGAACATGTTCCACTAGATGAAAATGGCAATAAAGACTTTGAACATATTGAAGCACTAAATCTTAAACTCTTTAATGAAAACATGACAGATTTCTTAATGGGTAAAGAAGTTAGAACTCCAATATTTGATTTCAAGACTAAGAAAGTTACATTCAGTGAACCACAAAAGTTATCTAAAGATGGAGTAATCATCATTGAAGGTATTCACGCCTTAAATGAAAGATTAACTGAATCTATTCCAAAAAATAGAAAGTTCAAGATTTATATCGCTCCACTAGCTCAAAGAAATATTGATAACCACAACCCAATTTCTCTTACTGATTTAAGACTTGTAAGAAGAATTGTTAGAGACTTAAACTTCAGAAATACTAGTGCTGAAAAGACTCTTGAAATGTGGCAATCAGTAAGAAATGGTGAACATAAATGGATTTATCCATATATGGAATCAGCTGATTATATCTTTAACTCAGAACTTGGTTATGAACTCTTAATGCTTAAGAAATATGGTGTTGAATCACTTAAAGTAATTAAGAATGATTCTCAATACTATATCCTCGCAAATAGATTATTAAAGTTCTTAAAAGTATTTAGATCTATAAGCGATTCTAAGGTTAAGAATGATTCACTTTTAAGAGAATTTATTGGTGGATCAGTATTCAAAGATTAATAAAAGATAAAATGGTAGGCAAATTGTCTACCTTTTTCTTTTTTAAGGGCATTATATCTATTTTATATGTTAAAATATATATAAGGTGAACTTATGTTAATTAGAGGTGATGTACTTTTCGGACTTTCTGAAAAAGAAGTTGAAGAAAGAGTAGCTTTAGGTCAAGTTAATACGACTACAAAAAGAAGTACAAAGACATATCGAGAGATATTCTTTAAGAGTATTTTCACTGTATTTAATCTAGTCATACTCGTTATGGCTATTTTAGTTATACCTACTATTAAACACGTTGGTGATATTGGTAACCTTGTGTTTATTTTTGTGGCACTAGTTAACCTATTTATTCAAATATTTCAAGAAATTAAAGCTAAGAAAACCATTGAATCATTAACCTTAACCGTTGATTCAAAGGTAAAAATATTAAGAAATCTAGATATTGTTGAACTTCCTCAATCAGAGATAGTCCTTGATGACATTATCTTTTTAGAGGCTGGAAGCCAAATTCCATCAGATGCGAAAGTTGTAAGAGGAGATGTTTACGTAAATGAATCAATGCTTACAGGTGAATCTGATGACATCTTAAAAAAGATTGGTTCAGAACTTTTTAGTGGTTCTTATGTAGTATCTGGCGAATGTTACGCTAAGGTAGAACATGTAGGTGCCGATAACTATATTGAAAAACTATCAAAAGAAGCAACTAAGTACTCTAAACCTAAAAGTGAAATCATGACTTCACTTAATAAAATCATCACTACTATATCAGTAATACTAATTCCACTTTCAATCACACTATTTATTATCTATAAGAGTTATACAAAATTTGATGGTGGTGAAACTGTATTCTTTGGCCTATCTAAAAAGCTAGTATTAGGACTCGTATC